>Ga0208966_1000199_pt1 | contig 19345 bp, 30 predicted proteins | sample GreLakmeHU45MSRF_FD_187701 | JGI IMG/M metagenome (GOLD analysis project Ga0208966, IMG submission 187701) | Freshwater lentic microbial communities from great Laurentian Lakes, MI, USA - Great Lakes metaG HU45MSRF (SPAdes) | ecosystem: Environmental > Aquatic > Freshwater > Lake | place: Great...
CCGCCACCACCACCGCCACCGGTTGAACCGCCACCACCACCGCCACCGGTTGAACCGCCACCACCACCGCCACCGGTTGAACCGCCACCACCACCGCCACCGGTTCTACCCCCTTGCGCCCCTGGGGGGGGAGGAGGATTGGATTGATTAGTGAAGAGCCCGTTCCAACACCAACACCGACACCAACAAATTCTTCTTTCCCCCCGCTGCCGGCGCCAGTCGCTATGACATGGACTGCTTCGCCCGGGTCGGGGGCAAGGATCGACGATTAGTTAGGCTTAAAAAATTTTCTTGACTTGTTGAAGATTTTTGTTAAATTAGACTTAATTCCAAACAATTAGGTGATTAACATGAATATAAAGGCTTACGAAGTTGTCAAAGACCCCATGGAGATCCGCCCCGCAAGCCCGAGCAGAAAGTGGATGGATGATTCCATAAACAAGAACCCCTACAGATGCCTGCCTCTCACAATGGCCAACAGTTACGGTTGGGAGATAATATCCAAGAGCGAAGTTGTGGCCTCATGGCAAGGCGGTCAGCGTCCCGACGACGTAAAGGTCACCCTAGTATCGGGCTCCTGCCCTCCCATTTCCCATTTCGGCGAAGGGACTCTAACGTGGCACACGGGTCACCTGTTCAGAACAGAATTGCCATATGGTCTTTATGTAACCGGCTCGCCAAACGAACCCATACACAACATCACATGTCTTTCGGGCATTGTAGAGACCCATTGGCTTCCCTTCCCATTCACGATGAATTGGAAATTCACACGCCCCGGAAACGTCCACATAAAACAGGGAGACGTGATAGCCCACTTTTTTCCTGTAAGAATTGATATTTTTGATGATGTGTCCGCGGAACTGACGAGCATAAACAGCAATCCAGAACTCAAGCGACAGTATAGCGAATGGCGCGAATCAAGGACTAAATTCAACAGCGGCCCAAGATCAAACAAAGACTGGCAGAAGAATTATTTCAAGGGAACAGACCTTGAGGGAAACAAGGCGGAGGGACATAAAACTCATCCCAAGACGCCGAACTTCGTCAATCTTGAGCATACATAATACATGCTCACAATACACGATCAAGCCGTCACATTGGATGATGCCATATCTGAATCCGACCTGGCATCCATGTTGGAGTTTGCGAAAGGCTCTCTTCCATACCAAGAGGCACTTCTCAAGATGGAATCGGGAGAGTCGTTCTATAAATTCATGCCTCTTTCATTCAATTCCAAGAAGAGCGATTCTGTCAACGATGATCTCAATGAATCTATCAAGCGATCTCATAAGGTTCTATATGACATTCTCCTTGAAAAAACGAGCCTCCCCGTGCTTTCCGAGGAACACTGCGGCATATCTGTCTGCGTGAATTTCTCCATGGGGTACCATGCCGATGCCGAAAGGCCTCACTGCCAAGTTGACAGGAACCTGGGTCGGCCCGAAGACCACGGACATGAAGGATTTAAAAATCCGTCCAAGAACGAGTGGCAACCGAACCACACCCCGACTAGAATATACACCACACTCATATATCTTTCGGACGATTTTGAGGGCGGAGAAACAACCCTTCCCTTGAGGAACATTGACACAAAACCTAAGACAAGGAGGCTTTTCGGATTTCCTTGCCACCGCGACTACATCCACGGCGTGAGGAAGAACACCGGCGGCATAAGAATCGCCTTCACCGCATGGTACAAGGTAGCCGAAAGCCAAGCGATTCGGAAGGACCCCTATGGATTCAAGGACGTGACCTGCTTGTCCTGAACGACATGCCTAGACCACTGGTCGGCCATTGCGTCCGCTATTCCCTGAAAGGTCTTGCTCCTTATCTTCCATCGCATGTCGCCCTTGCTCCATGCCTCCTTGTACCACAACGCCTGCCTCTTCTTCTTTCCCGTCTTCTTGTCCGTCCATTCGAAGAACTCGCCCTTATCCACTATCTTCGTCGGCTCCAGCCCGGGAAGGTTCTTCAGCCACAGGCATGTGGTCTTCTGGAACGGGTCGCCGAACATCCACGGCTGAATGATCTGTTCGGGTCTCCGTATTCTGCTGCTTATGATGCTGACGGGGTTCTCTATGGCTATGTGCCGGATCGGGGCGTCCATGAGCCTTTGGACGAACTCCAGAGCCTCCTTCTGCTCGTTTTGCTTAAGCTTGAACCACCTTGCGCCGCTGACCGCCAGGTGGGTGCATGGAGGATGGGCGACCATGAGGTCAAATCCATCGTTTATAACCTCAAACACGTCGCCATGGTGATGGGGGCCCGGCGAGTCGGTGGGAAGAAGGTCGCACGACATGGCATCGTGACCCAGCGCCCTGAAGGCGTCCCGCACCGAACCGGAGTACTCGCAAGCGACCAATACACGGAGTTTCATTCCATATAATAGTTTCGCTCATTTCATATATAAACCTATGAGATTTCAAGAGTGGATGGAAAAGAGGCTGGACGAGGGCAACACCCGATACAGCGTGGAAGTCAACTACAGAACCAGGACAAAGGAGGTTCTGGAGGGCTTTGCGAAGATAGCCCTCGGCTATGTCAGTGCCGGTCTGAAAAAGCACGGATACCATGTGCGACAGATATTCGACGAGGAGCCCTCAAGGATAATGGTGAGCTCCAGGAACTGGGACGACGGAGAGTGGGTGGGCATGATCAGCTACAGCCCGAAGGAGGAGGGAGGCTGTTTCATAATGTCCAACGGCTTCTACAACAAGGACAGGAAGACGGTATCCATACAAAGGTCTGAGAAGTGCAAGAACGACACGCCCGCGGAGATGGCGAAGGAACTCGTCAACATGATGCACGGGCTGAAGGGCGTCAAAAACCGCCATGCTGAGAAGCTGAACCCCGTCAAGCTCAAGCGAGGCCCTAAAAAATAAGTCCCCACGGCTTCTGGACTTGTCCTTTTCATAGAAAAGTATAAAATCGGGGTCGCTTTTTTGCTCCGTGAAGTCAATAGATAATCGACAATGACGACCATCGGCACAGCCAACATAGAGTTCCTTCTTTCGGGAGGCACGAACAACTCCGATTCCAAAAAGTCAACCGGAGGAGGTCCCTCATCATTTCCGATCCTCGGGTCAATGAACAACCTTTTCCCCGACATCACCTCGGAAGAGGCCTCGTCCGGAAAGGTGGACTACCGCTGTTTCTATGTGAAGAATTCCGACTCTTCCGTCACCCTCTATGACACCGAGGTTCTCGTATCCGCCCAGAGCTCGGGCGGTTCATATGTGGAGTTGGGTGTGGCCAAGTCAACAGACGTGCAGAGAATAGACATTACGGGGACGTCCATATCGGGAACCGTCGTATTCAGACTCGGAAACTCACCAATCTCTGTCAACTGGGGAGCCAACCCGTTCGGATTTGAAGCGAGCCTCAGAAACGCCCTTCTGTATCCGGGATTTGCCGCCGAGGTGAGCCACTCGGTTTCAGGGAACACGGCTTCGTTCATCGTCACATTCTCCGGCAGCAACAACAACAAAAGCTGGCCGACCCTGCAGGTCCAGGAAAACAACCTGACGGGCACGGACGCCCCCATCATAACCATCAGAAAAATATCGGACGGGCGACCCATAAATTCCTCCGCCCCCTCCATCGTAACCGACCAGGCGCCCCCTTCGGGCGTCAATTTTCAGTCGGGTTCCATACTTGTGGGAAGAATAGGGCCGGGCGACTTCGCGCCCGTGTGGGCAAGGCGGACAACCCCCGCCAACACGCAGTTCAGCCTGAATGACGGCCTTACGGTCAAGGTTTCGGGAAAGCCATTTTTGCAGGTGGAATCTAGTTCAAGTTCCAGTCAGACCCTCACCATACAGTACAGCCTCCAGCCGCGGCAGACCTTCTACTCTCAATTGTTCTCAAACAACGAGCTTAGAATTGGAGCGGAAGTGGTGATCACGGGATCCTCCACGAATTATCCGGCGGTTCTCTGGGAGTTCTCGAGCAACGGCGGATCCACATGGCTCGAAGTAATTCCGACCCCATCCATGTCGGCGCGCTCGTACTCCGTCACTCCTGGAACAATAAACGAGACCCTCACCCTTCTGGACATCGGACCGTCCATGAACGGATGGAAGTTCAGGGTCACGAACGCCGAAGGGGCGGTCAGCGCCACAAGCGATGTGTTCACCCTTCAATACCCTCCGTTGTCGTCTAGTTCAAGCAGTTCTTCCAGCAGTTCAAGCAGTTCTTCCAGCGGTTCGGCGTGAGCAAAAAATGAAATGCCCCTTGAACGGAAAGCCCTGCCTTAAGTACAAAGGCTTCCACATCACCGAAAAGCATGGGGAAAATGCGGAAACCTACATGGTGTGCGAGGACTGCCTCTACATCAGCGCCGCATCGAAAATTAAAATGTCCGATGAGGGAATTTCCTGCGATTCATGCGGGTTGAAACTTGAGGAGGTTCTCAAGGGAAGCAGGATGGGATGCGAAAGGTGCTACGACTGCTTTGAAGGAACAATAGGGCATGTCATAAAAGCGGTTCAAGATGCGGACAGACATGTCGGAATAATTCCGACGACATGGAAGATGGAGCAGGCGGAGAAAACCGATTCTCTGAAATTCCTGACGGAACTGAAGCAGAAGTACAGAATAGCCGTAAAAAGCGAGAGGTACGAAAGGGCGTCGGCACTAAACTCCGACATAATCAGATTTGAAGAACTGCTAGGAAGGCATAAAAAAGAAGGGCGATCTCCCCCCGTGCAGAAGGAGATCGCCACAATGATCTACGAAATCAGAGAGTCGGAATCAGCCTAAAGCCTCGAACAGCTTCCTCGGCTCCAGTATTCCGAATCCTTGGTAGAACTTCTGATCCTTAAGGAGGGCGTCCGTAATCGGGATCGTATGGCTCCTGAAGGCATTTCTATAGTCATCCGCTGTGTTCAGTTTCAATCCCGATCCTTTGTCCCTTGAGTATGACAAAACCATGGCAGCCACGCCCGTGGCAAAAGGAGCAGCCATGCTCGTCCCGCTCAATACGGCATACCAGTTGTCTGGAACCGTCGAGAATATCCTGTTCCCCGGAGCCATGAAGTCCAGATTGTGACCCGTGTTGCTGAACCTAGACCTGTTGAGGTTTTCATCTATGGAACCAATCGCGATGGTTTCTGGATATTCGGCCGGATAGAATATATTCTTTGTCATTCCCGAATTTCCAGCGGCGACGAAGCACACCACGCCCTTGGATTCGGCATACTGGACGGCCTTCCTCACCTCCTGAACGGGGTTCGGCGATCCCAGCGACATGCATATTAGATCCGCCTTGCCTTCGTCCACAGCCCATCTAATTCCCTTGGCCACATTGGTCAGGCTTCCGTTGCCGTGCTTGTCCAGGACTTTTATGGGGATCACCTTTGATGACGGGGCGACTCCGACCATTCCTATGTCATTGTTCTCCGCCACTATTATGCCCGCAACGTGGGTTCCGTGGTGGTTGTCGTCCCAAGGCTGTGAAGAAGGATCTATGAAGTTCATTCCCGGAAGAAGATTCTTCACAAGATCGGGGTGGTCCAGGTCAACGCCGGTGTCTATCACCGCAATCTTCACTCCCTCTCCCTTTGACTTGGCCCAGGCGACGGGAAGGTCAAATGCGGTGATGTTCCATCCCGCCTTCTGCATTGCGTCTTGTATGGAAAATACTTCCTCTCTTTCGTAGGGAAAGAGGCTACACTCGTTTTTCTTTTTCATGCGTCCCTCCCTGAGCACTTGACGCACGGAAATGACTCGCGGCCCGCCTTCTTCAGGATTCTTGCAAGGGCTCCGGTCTCCGTCTTGCCCCAGCTTCCGGCCCTGTACTTCTGCACCGCCCAGTCGATCGCAAACGACACAAGGACATATATCACATACTTCTTTATGGGCTCGGCGAACGGCCTCAGCCATATGGGTAGAGCCTCGCGAACGGTGTACTCATAGAGCCTGTCCATCGCATCCAGCACGGTGGCCTTCTTGTCGGGTCCCGGTATGGACATAATCGCAACCGAAATCATGAAGTCATCAAGGGCGACAAGCATGAAATGGGTGAGCCTAGACCTGTCGGATTTTGACAGCCAGAAGCTCCTGGTCTTCTGCTCGTCCCACATCATTGCGTACTTGACGAGCTTTTCCTCAATCTCCGAGACCTTGTGTATTACGCCTACGGGATTGGCATCATCTTTGAATTTGAACATACAACCTCCTTGTTGTGATCCACAGATATATAGTGAAAACTTGAGAGGTTTTAGTTTGATTCCTCCGGAACCCCGTGATTAAGAATCTCTATCTCGTGTCCGGCACCGACTAGGTCAGTCCAGTTCCATGTGTTAGGGGGATGTTTTTCTTCGTCCTCGTATCTGACTTTTAATATCAGGACTTGTTCTTTCATCATACGGGGTTCTGCTCGTCCCTCACGCCAGTCTCTAATTCACCAACCTCTGTCCATCCGTCCCAGCCCTTCTGATCCTCGGTGCCGAGCATTTCGTTGACGCTGTTCCACCATGCGGATTCGTCCTTCTTCATGTACTTGCCGCACTTCTCCTTCATGTTCTTACCGCACTTCTCGTCTTCTTCCTCGCCCTTCTTGCCCTTCTTCGCAAGGATGGCGTCTTGTAGGGCCTTGGGGAGTTTCTTCTGGCCGGCAGTCAGGCCTTCTACCTCGCCCTTGCCTTCCTTTTTGGCCTTGACGCTCTTGCAGAAATTGCAGTCGCAACCCTTCTTATGGCCCTTCTTTGCGCCTTCCTTGATGATCTCCAGGCCTTTCTTTATTTCTGCAAGGTTGACCTCGTTGGATACGTCCTCCAAGACGGCCTCTAGATCGGCGAGGACCTCAGTCCACTCCTTCTTGGCCTTCTTCTTCATGAATTTTGGATCGGACGCCTTTTCGTCATCTTCGTCGGAATCTTCCTCGTCGGAGTCCTCTTCGGAATCCTTGTCCTCTTCGTCGTCATGCTCTTCTTCGGAGTCCTCGTCCTCGTCTTCGTCGGCATCCTTCTCTTCGACGTCTTCCTCTTCCTCGTCATGATCCTCGTCCGACTCCATCTTTTTCTTCATCTTCTTGGCTTCCTCGAGAGCCTCCTCGGCCTGAGCCTCGAGAGCCGCCTCGGTGCCGCTGACCGATGATGCGCTGATGATGCCGCCAACCACATTGGCGCTCTTAAGTCCGAGATTGAATGCTCCGTAGAGCGATTCGTTGAGTTTTTTGTAATCTTTGTACGAAAGCATGATGACTCCGTGTAAATAAGTGACCTAATATATATGAACCGCAAAACATTTTTAGCCGCATCATTTGTGGCATCCCTATTGACCTTATTTATCATCCTTTCCAAGATGGAGGGGCCAGCACGCGTCCCAAGCGAAGAGGAGGTCTTTGAACACATCCGCGAATTCAACGCCTCTATTTCGGCCATAAAGAGCATTTCTTGCAATGTCTCCGCAATAGGCACCAAGACGGAGGTTGTTTACATAAAGCCCTTCAAGGTCCTTGCGGTCACGGGCTCGTTTTTCGGAAGAAAACAGGCCGAGGTGGGGACAGACGGAAGGGACTACTGGTTCTGGATGCGGGATTTCGACAAAGAATCCATATACTACTGCCCTCTGTCCAAACTTCCATCCACAAGGGTGGTCTTGCCCATGAGGCCAAACATCATCACTTCGGCTCTTGGCGTGGACGAGATCATATGGGAATCAATTTCCATTCAAGAAGGGGTTGCATGCCTTACACGCTCCGAGGATGACCTCGTCAAATGCGTGTTCCTCAGAGACGACAAGATGACGGGAGTGACGTACCACAGAGATGGGAGACCCATGATGACGGCGACTTTCAAATCCCATCAAAGAATATATGGCTTTGAAATCCCAAAAGAAGTGAATGTATTCTTGCACGAGGAGAACGCATCTTTGGATTTTGAGATAAATAATGTTGTTATCAACCTAGAAAAACCGCCGGAAATAAAAATGCCCAATGGGATGAACAAAGTAAGCCTGATTGACTTCTAGCTTCCCTTGGGTCTCATGTTCCTGTTTCTCAGGGATACCTGAATCCTTCTTTTCCTTTCGGCCTCCGTGTTCAGAGAATTGACCTGATTCTGGTTCTGGTCTATTCTTTCCCTGGCCTGCTGAATAAGAGCCTGTCTCTGGGCAGACTGCAGCTGTACCTGCCTCACATTGGTTCCCGTCTGCGCCGGCGGCGGCGGGGAGGAACTTCTTGTGGAGCGGAGGTTCTTGCCTCCGCCGCACCCGCATCCCACCTTCAATCCTTGGGGGTTACGACGTTCTTGCCCTCGATGTTCTTAATGTCGAGGTCTGCCGTAGCCTTGGAGGGATTAAAATACTTGTGGGGGTACTGAGCCGAAACGTAGGCGGGCGGATAGTTGGCACTAAGCCCCGTCCTCTTCGTCTTCTCCTCCACGGTCTTCTTCTCGGCGGGAGCATCAACATTGCCTTCGGCCTCGCCCGAGTCCGTAAAGGTCGGGAGCTCCAACTTTTCCTCTTTCAACCAGTCCAAAAATGATTTCATATCGATCTCCAAAAAAGGGGCTCGGATTATATAGTGACTGGGGAATGTTTTTTTTGCGGAACCATATATATCCTTTATGTAACAAGGGAGTTTTCAATGCTTTGCCTCAAAGAGTGGCTGGAACTGGACAGAATTCGGACGGAGGTCTACGAACCCGCTCTGAACGAGATAATCGCGGAAATGGCCGTCAGAAAGACGGCCAGGTTTTTTCTGGAATCCATGGAAGAAGAGGATGATGACGGAACGCCCGGGGAACTAGACGACCCCTTTAGCGGCTCGGATGAAGCCCAGCCAGTCTCCTCGCACGAGGAGGAGGGGGCAGATCAGAATGTCCCAGATGAAAGATACGATTCGAAAATGAAGATTCGTCTTTCCGACGGCAGGGTTCTCACATCTGAAAGGGATATGGCCAAAGCCCTAAAGGACGCCTCGTTGTGGATCAGGTGGGCCGGAATGCTGGAAAGGACAAGGGCGATCGCACAGCTCCAATCCATGAGAAAAGAAGAGAATCCAAGTTACGAACCCACCATCAAGGAGAACGCATCGGGAGGGCTCGGCTTCGACGACTTGATGAAAGATGATTTTGAAATATCAAAAACAATACCCATCCTAGAAAAACTGGGCTACATTGACGTAGACAAACTTACGAGGGCCCGCCGCCAAGGGAAGCCCGAATTCAGCAAGGAGCAGATAGAAGAAAAAATACGAAAGGCCTTCCATGACGCCACGGAGGAGTCGGGCAACAAAATGCCCCCCGGAATAACCGACGAACAGATAGAAAAAAACGCAGACAAAGCCAAAAACGATTTCTTCATAATACTCAGGAACTTCTTTGACAGGGAGTACAACCAGCTTTCTCGTTCGGGAAGAAATACCGGCGTGGGTGGAACGGGCATAAAACTGTACGATACGGACGATCTAGCCAACACTTTCATTTTGAAAATGTTGAACAAGTTGTCAAACAGACCCAGCAAAAAAGATTCAATCAAGCCTTGGGTAGGGCTGAGAAGAGACAAGCCAGATTTCGGCAAGGTCGGACAAACAGAACTTGAGAATGATGAGTTTGTTGATGAAATACTAAATCACTTCAGGAAACTTCTCTACAAGGAGCCGCACCACGCCGAGGCCGAAAGAAGAATAGCAATGTCCCCGAGCAAAGGCACAGAGGACGAGTTCTCCAACAGATCCAAAAAGAAAAGCAGAATCAGCGTTGATGTCAAAGATGCCCTGGAAGCACAAGCCGAGGGCAAGACCCCCGACAGCCTTAAATTCTACATTGATTTCCTGAGGGCTTCCAAGGAGAAAATATACGACCCGAGCACCATGACAGAAAAAGACAGGTTCAGGTTTGAGATAATGACTGACATATCGTACAGAGCCTCGACGAACCCGAGGATGCTTTCGCTTGATCCTTCCAAAATAATAGAGACGCTGCGGAACTACAGAACCCACTACCTAAGCGCATCAAAAGCGGGCCCTAGTTTCTTGAGTGCAATGGTCAAAAACGATGATGGGTCATCATATGACCCAGGCGGCCGCACCGATGACGAAAGAGCACACGGAAGAGGAGCGACGAGCCAGACTGATTACGGTCTTTCAGGCAGTTATTCCAACCCCGCGGCAGAAGTGATCGGCGGCGAGGAAAGGAGATCTCTTCTCGGGAAACTACGACAGGCTCTCGTCAAACTCAAGAACAAAAATTCAACGTGGGCCGTAGCGGTATGCCATAAGTTTGGACTCGGATGCGGAAGTGACGGAAGCATCAGCTCGCCAGAAAAGATTTTGAATTTTTTGGGAGCCGTGGTTCACAAAAAAGCCGAGGATAAAACGGGCTGTAAAAATCAGTTGGATGCAATAGGACTTAGCAAGCAGCAAGTCGCACAGCTCATACCCCTAGATCTAGGTTCAGACAAGCAAGCGACAATCGACAGCTGGATAGACAAGGGACTAGAATTCTTGTGCCAGGAACTTCAGAGATTATTTGCCGATAGACAAGAAGATGGAACGGCGGCCACCAGCCCCGTTCAGTCCGATTTGAAAGAACCAGAATGGAAGACCATGGAACGTCCCAGGTCCCTGCCACAGAGCAGGCCTATAATGGTCGCACAGCCATCTCCGCTCGCAAGAATGATGGGGAGAAGTCAAGGATAAGGATCTGTATTCTTGAGGAACTTTCCTATCCTCTTGTTCTTGTCCGCATCTGAAATGGAGACATAATCATCGGGAAGCATGTGCATGACGCGCTCCCAGTATCCCCAGTGATCCTCGTTCTTCGGGTTCTGAATAACCATGTTGAGTTTGAAGTACTTGGCAATGATCTGCTCCGCTCGCTTCTGATCAAGGCCACTTTCCTTCGCTATGGCCGCAGTACTCCGCCAGTCGTACTTGGGATGCCTTGCAAGACACCTAAAGAACTTGGCCTCGTCATCCCCTTCCTTGGTTCCCTGGGGATAAATGTCCGTCCACTTCTTGGGCTTAATTTTTGACATTTTCTCTCCTAACTACTCTATTATACTGTTCGGCCGAAATAAAATAAAAAGGCAAGTATGAAAAGAAATAGCAATAAGGTCACCAAGATAGAAAGAGCTCAAAATAAAAAGAAGATTCTGGAATATTACCAGAACGGCACTGGTCTGTACCTTTTCAGGAACAGAAACTCTGCCTCGCTGGAACTGCCTAAAGTTTCCAAGGATGGAAAAAAGTGGGTAGAGCCAAACGGAACCTGGGAAGGGGACAGCTATTTTCTCTCCATGGTTCCAAGGGAGGCGGTTGTAGTGAGAACCATATCCGAGCCAGACAATAAGGAGGTAAAATTGGAAAACAAGCTAATACTTGATCAGCCCGATCAGGTGACAAGTGCGGGGAAGGTGGAACACAAGGTTTCCGAAGGCCTTCCTCTCAACGAAGTTGATCCGAAAGACGCGGACGGCAATGAAAAGCTGCTGACCGAAGATCCCATGGCGGGCGTCACAATAATAAGGGACTGAAATTGAAAGCGGTATTGCTTGCGGGAGGAAAGGGCACAAGGCTCAAGCCGTCAACCAAGATCGTCAACAAGCACCTCTTGCCCGTATATTCGGATCAGGGTGCTGTCCCCATGATCTTCTATCCAATCAGCACCCTGATCAAGAGCGGAGCCACCGACATACTGATAATATCTTCCAAGGATCACTCCGGAAGCATAATACAGAACTTGGGCGATGGGCACGACTTCGGTGCCGACTTCACATACAAGATACAAGACACAAACAGAGTGAGCCTAGGCATCGCCTCCGCACTGAAGCTCGCCAAGAGCTTCACAGGAGATCAGCCCTTTGCAGTGATACTCGGCGACAACTTCTACGAGGACTCCTTTGAGGAGCAGTTCCATCTCTTTCCCGACTCGTGCCCGAGGGGCGCAATGATGTTCGTCAAGGAGGTAGACGACCCCAGCAGGTTCGGCGTCTACTCGGACGGGGAGATAGTGGAAAAACCAGAAAATCCGAAAAGCAGAATGGCAGTCACGGGACTGTACCTCTACCACCATTGCGTGTATGAAATAGCAGAAAATCTAAATCCTTCGGGAAGGGGAGAACTTGAGATAACCGACGTAAACAACGCCTACTGCAAGGCGGGTGCGATGTGCATCGGCGGTGTGGACGGCTTCTGGAGCGACATGGGCACGCCCAGCAGCATGAAGAGAACGCAGGATTTCATATCCTTCAAAAGTTATCGCATCTGAACTCAAGCCATTCTCTGAATTTGATGACTCCCTTCCCCGCGGACTTTCTCACCGCCTTCATATGCCTGTCTAGATTCTCCTTCAGTTTTGGGTGCAGCTCGTAATCGTTCAGAGATTTGAATTTGACCCACTTCCAGTCGCTGTGCTCATCACTGAGCCTGCATCTGAACGGTTTCTCCACCCTGAAGAAGAATGTCGTCCACTCGTGCATGCCATCCTTTTCCTGAAGGTCGTCAAACCTCTGGCCCGCGACTCTTCCACACTCCTCCTTGGCCTCTCGTATCGCGGCGTCTATGTCGGTCTCGCCCTCTTCAACCTTGCCTCCGGGAAGACCCCATGTCCCGAAACCGTCGCCCTTCTCACTTCTCTTCAGGAGAAGAACCTTTCTTCCGTCGGTGAAGAATATGCCGGCACCCCTTGATCCCCAGTACCTGGCTCCGTCGCGGCCTAGTCTCTTCCACATTTCCTGTCCTTAGGAAGATAAGGGGACACCAGCTTCAGAAAATCCTTGGATGAATCCTTGTCCAGTCTGACCCTGTATTTTTTTCTTTCCATGACGATGTCACACTGCCAGTCAAGGCTTTTGAAGTATTCCACTATCGTCTCGGTCCCCTTCTTCCCCCATATGTTGGTGTTGACGCTCACCAGGTCTCCCCTGCACTTGCCCACATCGCCGAACCATATTGCGATGCTCGAATCGTGGAGGAGGTTCAGGCTATCCGTACGGACGACCCTCTCCTTGCCCTCGTAGAACATTTCATGGTACTCGTTGAAAAGTGGATAGCACACGGAATGCCACCTGTTGGTCTTTTCTATGGTCATGGGCGACTGCGAGGTCAGATCTTTTATCTGGTCCGCCTTGAATTTGAGCCAAGACAAGTCCTTGTCCCTCATGGACATGTAGCAGTTCTTGCCCTTTTTCGGCCTTATTATGGAACTCCCCCCGAGGATCGTACCTATTATCAGGAACTTCTGGGAGGGCGTAATCTTTGGATTTATCATGTGTGTCATGCTTAACTATATACTCAGACCACAGATTAGTTTATCAACAATCCCGATTCCTTCAGCACCACAGTCAGTTTCATAAGGTGCTTGCACATTCCCGGCAGACCTTTGGGATTCGCCTCCCACAATCCTTTCCCCTCGTATTTTTTCCTCTTTCTGCCGAACAGGGAGCCGTCCAGGCTGTTGTAGTAGTTGAACCTGTTGAAGAAATCACCGCACGAACATCTCACGAGAACGTCGCCGTCTTCTTCAGAAAGCCTCTTGAGAAAGACCTTCCTTCCCGAGGAGTCCATGAGGGGAATTCTGCCCTTTTCGTCCCCGTAACCCACCCCCTTAAAAAGCATTATAGATTCGTGCTTTCTGCCCTCATTCTTGACCGTAGCCTTCACAAACAGCGTTCCAACCCCGAGGAACGGCACCCACTTAAGGTGCTCCACCCTCACGGTATGCGTCGCATGCTCCCTCATCTTGGTCGCGGGAAACGCGTCCCGGGAGCCCTTAAACAAATCTTTCAAAGAGGATTCAATCCACAACATGCAGTATATAGACCCAAATTTAGCTATATTAAGGCATGGAACAAGAAACACCCAAGATATTAAGCGAAATACCCCCCTTGGACGCAAAGGGAAACTTCAAGCACAAATTTGAAGTGAAAATGAGGGCGCTTGGCCCGAATCCCCAGGAGGACGGCATAGAGAAGGCCGTTTTCATCGACGGAAAGAAACTTGATTTCAAGATAGACGTATTGAGGTTTCTAGAGGCAAAAAACAAGGGAATAAACTTCCTCATAGAGGAACAGCAAAAAATAGAAAAAGAGTTCGTAAAAAGCACATCCGAAGCGCTGGGAAGAAGGGTCACCACCGAAGAAATAAAAAGAGCCACGCTGGAAGGGTGGATATAATGAGCGGCGATGAGGGATACGGCTACGAATGGGACGCCCTGCTCACAGGAGGCCCTGCCGACGGGTGCCTGGACATAGCCATAGAGATAAATGGAAACAGGCCGCCCAAGATACTGAAGAGGCTCGTGGACGGAAGCGAGATGGAAAGGGAGACCCTCGGGGAAAAACTCATAGAATACCTCACGGACGAACACCTGGACGGAAATCAGCGGGTGGCCGTATATAGATTGAGGCAAATAGACGACAACGATGAGAAGTGCCTATACGACTATGTAGAAACAATCCGAATGATCGACTTCAGGATCAAATACGAGGTTCCATGACAGATCCGGACGACGTGATAAATGTTCTTGGCTCAAGGCTCCTCATAGACAAGAACGCGATCGTCGTCGATCTCAAAAGAAGCCAGGGATCATGGGTCGTAGACGAGAGAACGGGAAGGCGGTATCTAGACTGCTTCTCGCAGTTTGCGAGCCAGGCTCTCGGGTGGAACCACCCGAAGATGACCTCGCAAAAGGAAAGGCTAGCCGACGCCGCAGTGAACAAGGTCGCAAATTCAGACATGTACACCACGCAGTTTGCAGACTTCGTCAATAAGTTTTCTGAATTCACAACCGATTTTCCGCACCACTTCTACATCTGCGGTGGAGCTCTGGCGGTGGAAAACTCCCTCAAGGCGGCGTTCGACTGGAAGGCAAAGAAAATGGGAATCGGCGGGGATAAGGCGCACAACAACCTGCAGATAATATATCTGAATGAGGCCTTCCACGGCCGAAGCGGATACACCATGAGCATGACAAACAACGGCGATCCGAAAAACCCAAAGACCTACGGATTTCCCAAGTTCAACTGGAAGAAGATTCACAACCCAAAGGTCTGGCACAACCTAGAAGGAGTGGATGACATAAGGGCGAGAAACTCCGAGACAATAGCGATAAACGAGGCTAGTAAGGCTCTTGAGATGGGAAACGTGGCGGCAATAATCCTTGAGCCAATACAGGGCGAGGGCGGAGACAACCACTTCAGGCACGAATTCTTCAGCGAATTGAGAAGACTTGCCGATGAAAAAGAATGCCTTCTCATTTTCGACGAGGTCCAGACGGGAATGGGCATGACGGGCAAGACATGGGCGTACCAGCACTTTGACATAAAGCCCGACATAATGTGCTTCGGAAAGAAGGTGCAGGTTTGCGGCATATGCGGCGGAGAAAGACTTGACGAGGTAAAGGACAATGTCTTCACAGAGCCTTCCAGGATAAACTCCACGTGGGGAGGCAACATAGTGGACATGGTTAGATCTACCATGCAGATGGAGATCATCCAGGAGGACGACCTTGTGTCAAATGCGAAGGAGGTCGGGGAGTACTTTCTTTCTTGCCTCAAGAATTTGCGCGGAAAAGTGAGCAACATAAGAGGAAGAGGCCTCATGTTGTCATTTGATTTTGACTCCACAGACAAAAGAAATTCGTTCCTCGCCCGACTTGAGGAGAATGTGCTTGCCTTGCCATGCGGAAAGAAGTCGGTGAGATTCAGGCCTCATCTCACATTCTCCAAGATGGACGTGGATGAAGCGGTCGGCTTCACAGAAAAAGCCCTTTGATTTTCAGCGGGAACGGGACATGAGTCCCTTCGGATCCCAAGCCAGGGGCGTGGCGGGTTGGCGATAGGCCTGTCTTGACGCGGCCGCCCTCATCTCCTCGGGGGTCTCGAGGTTCTCCTCAACATGCTGCATGATGATGTCTACGGCACCTTCGACTTCAAGTGGCTCCATGTCCTCGGCTTCGGTGTCCTCGTCGCTGAAGGAACCGTTGGGGTCGTTCCACCTGAGCCAGGCTATGAGGTCATCGCGGTGCCATTTCATTAACCTTGCCCTCTCCTGGGCGAGCCATTTTTCGTCGCGAGGACTGCCCATCTGCCCGTAACTCTCTTCCATCCACTGCGAAAACTTCTTCATATTACTGCGTCCCCCGGTTGGGCCTGCTGATTGGGATTAGGCACTTGTGCCTGCTGGGGTTGCCCCTGTGGCTGGGTTTCCGAACCCTTCACCCCTTTCGTCGAAAGATACTTCTGAACGGCCGCAAGAATCTCCTCCTGCGTGCCTTTCCCGGAGCCTTCAAGCTCCATGATGATCTGCCTCATCCTTCGCTCCACGATGGAATCAAGCCTCATTCCGCCCTCGCCACGCTTGTGCTGGGGCTCCGTGAGGGGAGAGACCTCGTCGCTCTCCATCCAAGAAAGGAAAGAAGGTATCATCTCGCCTCTTGGGCTATTGGCTCGTCGTTTTGTCCGAGCTTGTTCATCTTGTCTACGACCCTGCTCGTGGAAAGCGAGCTCCCCGTCATGCCCGCCAGCCTAGCAGACACAACTGCCATGACCTGCCTGAGGAGGTTTTCCGGATCCTCGTCCGAAAAATCATCGTCATTCATGATGCGGTCTATCACGGGGTTCAGCTTTGCCTTCAGTTCTGTGTCAAGGCTCATCGTCGTCCCCGCCTCGCCCGGCCCGCGCATGAACCTTGAGAAAGCCATCTTGTTCATGTCTTCGCTGACGATCCCCTTCTCCTTCATCCATTCTCTTATCGATTTCATTTCATTTCCTCCGAATTGTTTGTTTGAGTCTGACCGACGTCTGGCCGACCCTGGGGGACGGCCTTGTTCAATTTGTTGTAAAGACCACCCGCCACAACCTTGCTTCCGGATCCATGGGTCAGCAACTGGCCGACCACAGCCATTATTGACTGGAACAGCTGAGCCTGGCTCATATCCGGAAACTCCTTTGACAGATCCATTATTTTTGATCTGAGCTTCAGCTTAATTGCTGGGTCTACCGCTCCGTCTCCCAGGGTGTTCTGCAAGGCGGTTCTTGTGAAAGCCTCGTCCATTCCATTTTCTTCTCTCCACTCTTTTATACTCTTCATTTGTTGTCTCCTGTTTTTATCAGTCTGTCCTTCGTGGCATTTTCTCCTTCATCCCCGATCATCCCCTTCAGTCTCCCTATTCTGCCCGCCAATGCCGTGACCTTTTCGCGCGGCACATCAAGAAGCAGGGACATGCCCTCGGCATTCCCGCACAAACTCAAGAAACCTCCCCAGAAGTCGCCGTCGCACTGAAGGTTCATCCCCTTCATGAGTACCTCTAGAGCCTTTGTTTCATCCTTTTTTTCGCGGAATTCCCTAAAGCTGAACATGGAACTATCTAGTGCCCGGGTTTTAAAAATTGAGCCATATAGACTCGTTCCTTTCAGGCACGCCCTTTCTCGTCCATCCGGCATAAAGCCTCTTGTACAAGGCGCAGTTGTGGGCGGAAATGATAACCTTTCCCCTGAATGCACGGAGCAGTTCACTAAGTTCTATGTGCTTGTTGGTGTCCATGACCCCGCCCTCTTCCGGAGCGGTAGGATCGCAGTAGACCAGCGAGTTTTCGTGGCTAAAAGCCTTTATTATTGAAAGGGCGTCCTTGTTTAGGAAGTGAACCTTGCTGATCCTCTCTTTTATGTCCGGAACCCTTTCTAGGATCGAATGCCAGCAGTCCTTACATCTGACATTTCCGTCCTTGGGCAGAAACACCTTTTTCAGTCCGCTCTTGCTCATCTGCCTCATGGCAAACTCGCACAAGGCTCGGTCCAGGTAGTCGGAACTAGTTGATTTCTGGCATCTCAAAAACGTGGACTCCTTGTATTCCATCCTCTTCGTTTTTGAGACAAACTCCTTTGGCTCGTCCCGAACCGCCCTCCAAAGATCGACCATTACTGCGTCTATGTCGTTTGCGACCTCTTCGACGGATGGATCTTTGTTGAGCAACACGGATCCGGCGCCAAGAAATGGCTCTAGATACGTCATGCCTCTATAGCCCTCAGGAAACTTGTCCAGTATCCACGGCACCAGATGGCTCTTGCTGTCGTTCAGTTTCATTATCGGCTTGAGTTTCAATATTCCCCCTGATGTGGATGGCATTACCGCACGAGCTGCAGAAAAGGTCGTAATCGCCGTAGCCTAGGACCGTCCCCTCCCAAAACCATCCCTTGTCCTGCTTCTTGGCGCACATTACGCACAAGGCCGTCATCTTGGCCTCGTCATCCTCGCCGTCCGCATACCAGTAGCTGTTTTGCCTTATTGCAGAGCCCATGGAATAAGATAGCTCCAATCCCTATATATTGGCATGTGCAAGCCCGGTCAGACGCAGAAGGAATGTATTCGGGAAAAATCCATGCTTTCTTTGAGCGGACGCGAATCCTCATACCAAGAAAGAAACAAGGGTGCGTGCCAAGGAAATCAGAAACTCAACAAAAAGGCCTTCATTTCCATGCTCGGGTCATCCTCCTTCTCCCGCCCCCTAGTGGCCGCGAGCAACGCCGATCTAGAGGCGGCCAGGATCACAAAGGCGGTCGAGGATCAAGGAGGCAACCAAAGGAGGGCGGCAAACGTACTGGGAATTAGCATTCGAACCCTTGAAAGGAAACTTTCACCCCCCGCTCCCTCCGCCGCGTCGTACGATGAAATAGGAAGCCCCAACCTGACCCGAAGGTATTTTGAAAACTTGACCGCGTGGAAGATCACAAGTTTCAATACATCCAACGGCGAGGTGTGTGCAGAAATAGCATCCAAATCAACGGTCGTCCATGTCTCCGCGAAAGTTTTTAAAAAATATTAGCCACCTTGCCCCAATTGCCCAAAATAATTCTTTACTTTTGCGGGGGTTTGGACTATAATCATGCTGTTCGCCAAATGGTTTGGCGTTCAAACACCAGGAGATTTTTAATGAGAAGTATTTTCTTTGCCCTAGCAATTGCCGTTTCCGTAGCCACCACGTACGCGGGAACACCGACCCCTGCCGATGACACAGCCAGTGTTCTGAAGACCACCACTGCTCAGTCTGCACCTGCACCCGTTGTGCAAGCCACAGACTGCGAAGAGGCTCGAGTGGTGAAGATCGCCCCTTGGCAAGTTCGCAGGCTCAACCGCGTGGCCGACCGCCAGGAAGTCCGCGAGGCTAAGAATTGCTGCAAGGATTCTTGCTCGTGCAAGGACGACTGCTGCCAGAAGCCCAAGACGCTCGTCTTGGAGTCGCGTCGCAAGGAAAAGTGCGACTGCTGCTGCAAATAGTCAACTCTTGACCTGAAGACAAAAGACGGCGTCATGTCGCGAGGCGTGGCGCCGTCTTCTTTTTGCTATTTGAGAAATTTAAGTTTGTAGACTGTGCGGTACGTCAGCGCCACAACCTCGTCC
>Ga0208966_1000200_pt1 | contig 19301 bp, 21 predicted proteins | sample GreLakmeHU45MSRF_FD_187701 | JGI IMG/M metagenome (GOLD analysis project Ga0208966, IMG submission 187701) | Freshwater lentic microbial communities from great Laurentian Lakes, MI, USA - Great Lakes metaG HU45MSRF (SPAdes) | ecosystem: Environmental > Aquatic > Freshwater > Lake | place: Great...
GCCGGTAGTAACTGAGCCGGTAGTAACTGAGCCGGTAGTAACTGAGCCGGTAGTAACTGAGCCGGTAGTAACTGAGCCGGTAGTAACTGAGCCAGCACCGACTTCCGCCGAGTAGTCGTCATCTCGTAGTCTGTCTATATGTCAGACGTCGTCAACTATGAAGTTCAAGGCAAAGTCGCACTCATCACGCTCAATCGTCCCGAGGCTCGTAACGCAGTAAACGGCGATGTAGCGCAGGGACTCGAAGCAGCCATCAACCAAATGGAAGAAGATCCAAATGTCTGGGTCGGAATATTGCGAGCAAACACTGCTGGTCAAGAGCGTCCCGTTTTTTGTGCGGGTGCGGATCTCAAGGCAATTAATTCTGGCCAAGCCGGATCGCTGAATACAGCGCTCGGTGGTTTTGGTGGTTTTGTGTATCGTCAACGCAAGAAGCCAGTCATTGCTGCAGTTGATGGGCTTGCAACCGCCGGCGGATGCGAGATTGTTCTTGCTGCGGACATGGTTGTTGCTACAACTCGCTCAGCATTTGGGCTTGCTGAAGTGATGCGAAACCTGATTGCAGGTGCTGGTGGTCTGTTTCGACTTCCACGCGCTATTGGGCAAGCGACTGCGATGGAAGTGATCTTGACTGGTCAACCGCTATCGGCCGAGCGCGCTTATGCGCTCGGACTCATCAACCGTTTGGTCGAGCCAGGCAAAGCCGAAGAGTCAGCATTTGAGTTGGCATCGCGTGTCTGTCTTGCTGCACCACTTGCCGTGTGGGCTTCGCGCAAGATTGTTCTTGCTGCCGCTTACGAGAATGATGAGACGCTCATCAACATGACAAATGCCGAGTTTGGCAAAGTCCTGCAATCACAAGACACCAAAGAAGGTTTGACGGCATTTATTGAAAAGCGTCCACCCGTGTGGCAGGGCCTCTAAAGATTTTTTGAGGCAATAAGCAAGCGCGCTGGCATTCCAATGCGCTCGTAAAGGTTTTTCATTTTCCTGTCACCTGGTAATGCGACTGCGTCGAGCGTTTGGCAACCCTTGGACTTTGCAACTCGCGCAATCTCGCCGACCAATCCTGCACCGATCCCCAATTGTCGTGCTTGTGGATCAACAAAGACATGACCGACCGTGCAAATTGCGCCCTTGACATCGATGTCGCCTTTGGCATAACCAACGATGGACATTGAGTTCAATGCAACCAACACAACATTTTTGTCTGAAGTGATTGCTGTTGCCCACTGCTGCTCAGTAAGAGTCCAAACTTCTAGTAGTTGTTCGTGACCTCTAAATTGAGCGATCTCGGTTTGCGCTTCTGTTGCTAGCTCCACAATCGCCATCACATCTTCTTCGCTTGCACTGCGAACAGTGAACAATGGCGAAATTCGCGTCACAGAAGTTAGTGCTCGTTTGGCTTGTCGGTCGCAGAGTCGTTGTTGAACTCATCCACAAACTTCTGCACTCGCTGAGTGCCAATTTTGACAGCCATTTCACCGATCACGCGCGCATTGCGAATTTCTTGACTGATTTTTGGTATCTCTTGCTGCTTTACATCTTCAATGCGTTGGGCGACTTGCTCAATAAATTCGGCGTTGTGTTCAACGGCGTCTCGTGCCACGTCGCGACCAAGACTTGCGATGCGCTTTGCTATTTGAACAATGGACATGCATCATCCTCAACTGGACAACCGGGAGCACTGTTGCGCACCAGCAAGAAGCACTGTGCGCATTGTTTTTCGTCTGGCCGACGCGGCTGTAAGCGTTCCATGCCATCGGTCTTGTCATCGACGACAACACCATCTTCTTCTTCGTCATCGAGTGGCGTATCGTCGGCAGCAGTCAACTTCTCTTTCAGGATCGAATCGAGGTCGGCTTCAACATCGTCTTCGGTGCGTAAGTCGTCGTCGTCGTCGTCATCCTCGCTTGCCTTTTTTGCCACTGCATCGGTTGCAACCGCAATAGCATCGGGATCTTCGACTTCTTCGAGAGTGTCGTCGGCAGCGAGATCGTCTGTGAGCTCAAATGACTCGTCGCCTTCTAAACCGATCGAGTCGGCATCCAGCACTTCGGCATCTGGGTCTACCTCGATCAGCATCGCTGGATCTAGGTCTTCTGCATCAATGATTTCGTCGTCAGACATTCACTATCCCTTTCACTTGTCGCGCGAACAATAGCCCAATTCACATCCAAATCAACGAATTAGGTTTTTTGTCTCCTCGACTCGGATTTGCGCTCAGAGTCAAGCCGTTCAAGGTCTGGAGCAACCATGGTCATGTGGGACATTGCATCGGCGATGGCGGTGTGTCCGGCCTGTTGGGCGATTAAACGGTGCATCTCCAGAACAACGCGACGATATGCGGGGTGACCCTGAGGGGCAGAGCGCAATTCGAGCATGTGAATTGCCTCACGAGCGTTGAATTGCATCGAATACCGCAGCCTGTAAGCCATCGAAACCGCGTACGGCGCCTGTTCGGGGTAATCGGGCAAGAGCGAGTCATAGAGAGCCCCAGAGCGCGCCATGGCCTCTTGAAACTGCTCTCCCACTCCTGCTTCGGCAACGAGTTCAGGCATCACATAGCCATGGTGAGGGGTCAAACGCTGCCACTCGATGGTCAGTAGACGGTGGCGCTGCAGATCTCGAAATGCGCCGTAATCACCGAGCACATCAAACCGATAATCGGTTCTTTCGAATGCTCTGCCTGGGCGGTGTCGACGATTTTCACGATTGCCAACATATGCAGTGATCAGCTTCACCTTTTCGGCCTGATCCAACATTTCTACACGCTTGAGCAATTGCGACTCGGGTAAGTGTGAATGTGCATAACAAATAGCGGCGAGCAATTTGTTCTCACCGTCTGGATCAAAATCAACAAGCGAAACTTCGGGCATAGGTTCTGGATCGAGCGCTCCAAACATGTCGTCAACAAGTTGACTTGTGTTTTCCCTGTTCTCGGCAAAATACGAGCTCCACCTTCCACCGCGCTCTGGAATATCAACGCGACGCAAAAAACTAGGAATTACTTTGCGCAACTCGACGAGCATCAGATCTGCATAGTGACGCGCTTCTGGTAGTTGATGTGCACGCATTCGTAGCAACATCGCTTCGTACGACTGACCCGTGCCGTACACGCCAACGTTAGAGAGTGCAGACGCCGGAAGAATTCCGCGCACAGCATCTAATGCCTTAGCACGCGTTGCCTGTCGATAGACGAAATCCGAGTCGTTGATCGAGCGTGGAATCGTGGAGCGCACGTGATCGGTGACCGTCGTGACAAGACTGCTGTAGGTGTCAAACATGCGGTCCATGTCGCCCACATATCTCGTACCGAATGGACCGTTCAAGATTGCTGGATCTCTGAAATAGCGGTAACGCCCACCAAGTCGATTGTCGTAGTTGATGTAGCGAGTGCTTTGCTCGAGGTAGCTCATCAATCGTCCCCACTCGAGAATTTTGGTCAACAAATTGGATGCTTGTTCGCAGGCCAAATGCACTCCACCCAACTGCGCTACTGAATCGTCACCATATTCAACGAAAATCTTTTCGTAAAGACCCTCTGCATGGGCAAGTCCGGCTCGCGCATCTACGCCTTGGTCGCCGGACAAATCCAGATCATTCACAAACTCGTCAAGAAACAATCGACGCAGACTTTTCGGGGTGCGACTGTAGCGAGCAAAAAGTGCACCCTTCACTACCTCTGGCAGGTTGACCAACGCAAAAACAGGTCCGTCCAGGTTGGTGAAATAACGCACCAAAATCTCGGCCTCAGCCTCGGTGAATACTTCAGGGATATAGACGGTCACGAGCGATAATCATAGAAGTTTTGAGTCGCGTGAAACGGGATTAGAAAACTAGAAGTACAGACTTGTCGCATCTGCAAGCACTTTGCACCGCAACCACACCACGCCAGCAAATGTCACATCGTCAGCCACCATCCGAGATGCTCGCCCCGACCACTCGAATTCGGTACTGCGACTAGCTCGCAGTTGAGGATGCGGCAGATGTGAACCGGTCTTAGCACGACGCCAGGCGAAAAGTCGCTGCCGCGTTGTTATGGCTTCGTCAATATTGAGCACGTCAACATAACCATCGTTGGGGTGTGCACGCGGCAGCACATCTCGACCCCGCACGATGCCACTATTAGAAAGAATGAGATGCGTTTTGAGCAGCGTGTGGTGTTGCAGCACGATTGAACCTGCTACCACAATGCTCGTAGGTTTATTTTGTGTATCAGTGGTTCCAAACTCAACTTGGAGCAAGTCGATCAATACATGAGTGACGAGTGCGCGAGTATTGATGTTCGAATCGTTTGACGTGATTCCCAACGCTTGGGCGATGCTGCCCTGAGCAACCGTGTTGGATGCGCGTTGGTCGCCCTTGAGAAAATCGCTTGCAATCTCGCGGTCGCTGCGCAACACACCGAGGTGCTGCGGTCGCTCTACAGAAGTGCCGTACGGCGAGAGCCTGCTAATCGTCATGACGTAATTCGTCCTACTGAACTCGAAGCCGCAACCACACCCCTAAAGCACAACTCTGCTGCTGAACTTGCAGCCGCTCTGTCACTCTCTTCATAGAGCACGACTGACAACTGTCGTAACAGGTCAATCAGTTGCTTGATGGTGCGCACAAAGTCGCCAGCGGTAAGTTCGTCCTCCTCAAGTACATCCACGAGAGATGTGCCATTCACCCAATCCAATGCGGCTCCCATAAAACCAGCCTCTGGACCGCGATGCACAACGAGACCGTGGTCGGTCTCGGAAGTGGCAAGTCGCTGACTGATTTTGGTAGCGCTCTTCCACCGAACTTTCATTTCATTGTTTGGGAAATGGGAAGTGGATTCCTCTCCCCCGCGCGCCTGGAAAACAAAAATGCTTGCTAGCGCCGCCATGTTGGCAGCATTCAGTCCGTCAAAGACACCATCCGATACACAGTTGGCGATTAAAAGATCCGATTCGTGAAAAATATGCGAGAGCATTTGTCCTCGACGTGTGAGAGACCAATCATCTACGAAACCGTATTCACCCAACAATTTTATGAGTTCATCAAATTTGTTGCTCACCGACTGTGTGCTGGTTGAGACACGTTTCTCAAGTTGCCCAAGTTCGCGGTCGATTCGTGCTGCTGACTCAGCAGCGATTAGTCGAAATTTCAGATCGGGATCATCGGCCACTGGATGATCCTCCCGTTGTGGTCGCTTGTTCTGTTTGATTCGAGATGCTTGTTTGATCTTTGCAGTAGCCAACCGTGACGACGCTTCTTTCAAAAACTTGTTGTTCGTGGGAGCAAACGGAGAAGGCAGTTTGACGTAGCCAAGTGGTACAACTTGCTGAGCGAAGTCGCGTGCTGAAAAGTTTTGTACCATCCTTGATCTGGAGAGAGCAGTTATTTTTGTGCCGTCGCCTCGCTGAGCAACGGTAAGTACAACCATCCGCTCCACGTGCGACAGACTTCCGGCCTCAATCACGTCTCCTGGACGAAGTTGACTGAGTGACTCGTCGATCTCGGACGGAGGTATGGTCTTGGATTGGCGTGTCCGGTATTCCTCAATATCGCCAAACGGACTTTCGGCTTGCAACATCAGGCGATCTCGTTCTTTGCTACGACGCTGAATGCGGGCCTGTATTTCAACGACATCTTTGCCCGATTGAAACTGCGCAAAAGACAGATTGAGCAAGTGTCGCGCTTGCACTTGAGATGTCGAGCGAATCAGGTTTGCAGCCATGTTGTAGGTCGGGCGAAAAGCGGAATTGAGCACAAATGACTTGCTCGCAACTAGCGTCGCAACCTGATCAAACGTCACAAACGGGCTCCACACCACAAGTGCATGTCCGATGTCGTCAAGACCGCGTCTTCCTGCGCGTCCGGTTAATTGCGCGTAGTCAGACGGCTTGAGCATTTGGTGATTTTCACCATTGAATTTGGTGATCTTGTCGATCACGACAGCCCTTGCGGGCATATTGATACCGACGGCAAGAGTCTCGGTAGCAAATACAACTTTGACCAACCCACGAGCAAAACATGTTTCAACAATTTCTTTAAATGTTGGAACAATGCCTGCGTGATGCGATCCGATGCCTGCTTCGAGTTGCTCAATAAACTGCGTGAACTGTAAAGCCACTAAGTCATCATCACTGAAGTCAGCCAAGCGCTCGTGCGCAATGGCAACAATTTCCTTTTTCTCGAGGGCGGTAGTGAGCGAGATGCCCATCTTTAAACACGACTTAGCGGCCTCATCACATTGATTACGGCTGAAAATAAAGAAAATCGCTGGAAGCAAATCGGCGGTGGCAAGTTCTTTGACGATGTCGGATCGGCTTGGTGCGAACAGACCGTTCGATGACCCAAACTGTCGAGTTGTCTTGTGTGCTGACTTATGTGTTGATTGTCGAGATGGTGGAGGAAACTTTGAAGTCACCTTGTTTTGCTCAAAACGCGTCACTTCAGGGTTAGCACGACCATCTATCAGTGTGTCGAAAATTCGCACGGCCTTTGACGTCTTATCCCCAACCAAATAATGATTAGTCAGTTCAATCGGACGTTTGGTTTCGACGATCGGTGTTGTCGGACCACGAACTAAAGTGAGCCAATCACACAATTCGGTTGCATTCGAAACAGTGGCGGAGAGACACACCAACTGCACGGTCGGTTCGAGATGAATAATCACTTCTTCCCAGACCGGCCCCCGATACGCATCTTGCAAAAAGTGCACTTCGTCGAGTACTACTACTCCCAATGATTCGAGTGCTTGGGATCGTGCATAGATCATATTTCGCAATACTTCGGTAGTCATCACGACTATGGGTGCATTTGGGTTAATACTGTTGTCACCGGTCAGCAACCCCACTTGTGACGCGCCATAAAAGGTGCTGAGCTCTACAAATTTCTGATTTGAAAGCGCTTTGATTGGTGCCGTGTAGAACGATCTCAGTCCTGCTCGGTGTGCTCGAGCTACGGCATACTCGGCTACAACTGTCTTTCCAGATCCAGTTGGTGCCGCAACCAACACGTTGCGCCCCTCATTGATGCTTGCTATTGCATCCAACTGAAATTTGTCGAGAGCAAAGTCATACCTAGCTGTCAATTTTGTGGTGTCAGCGTCGGACATTTGAGTTATGCGTCAACGAAGTCTTCGTCTTGCGATTTCTTTCGTCTACGACGCTGCGCAACAAAGCCAATGAGGACTGCGAGGATGTACAGGACAGTCATCGGAACCGCTAAAGCGAGCATGCTGATCGGGTCACCGCTGGGTGTGATTACAGCAGCGATTACGAACACGACCATTATTGCAATACGCCATTGCTTTCGCAGTTGCTGAGGAGTAACTGCACCAACTAATTGCAGGAATACAACAATGACAGGCAATAAAAACCCCGCACCAAATGCCAGCACCATAAGCGCGACCAAGCTGATGTACTTCGCAATCTGGTAGGTCTGATTAACATCTGCACCCGACCACGAAATAAGAAACTCGAGCGCTCTATCTAGTGTCCAAAATGCAAGCGCACCACCTGCAACAAAAAGCACGAATGATGCAATCGCAAAAGGCATTGCGTACTTCTTTTCCTTTGTGCTCATCGCTGGGGAAACAAATCTCCAGAGTTGCCAAAGAATGATTGGTACAGAAATAATGATGCCTCCGTACCCGGCAATACGCATACGCGAAGCGAGACCTTCAATCGGACCTAATGCGTAGAGCGAACCATCACAGTTGAAGTCTGGACGGGCTTCACAGATGTTTCTGTACGGCTGCGTCAAAAAGTGCAACACCTGATCGTAAAAAATGAGGATCACCGCTGCACCTATGGCGATCGAGAGGCATGCACGAATGATGCGCATTCGAAGTTCGGAGAGGTGCGCCATGATTGACATGGGTTCTGCCCCATTGAGCGCAGTTTTAGAGAATCGCCAGGCCACTAACTGCCTTCTTTTGTTTCGTATTCGATAATGGTTGGTTCAAGATCTAATTCGTCTGGAGCACTCGCACTCTGATCCGACTCGTACGGGATAAACACCGGTTCGACAACGGATTCTTGCTGTTCTTGGGCTGCACTCTGCGTAAACACGGCGGTCGTATCGATGACTTGTTTTTCTACCTGTTTCGAAGCATCGGTAAACACAGTTTTATATTCGTTGGCAGCGTTTTGCATGTCGCGAAGAGGCTCCGCAAAGGCGCCTCTAAATTCAGATTGCGCATCGCCCGTAATTTTTTTGAACTGACCATACAACTGCCCCATTTTGCGCAAAACGGGAGGCAGCTTTTCTGGACCTAAAACCACGAGACCGAGAATCAACAAAAAAATGATCTCGCTTCCCGAAAAATTAAACATTGCATCAGTCTAAAGGCTCTAGCGAAGAGGGCATATCATTGATTCATGCAGCAACGGCTCCCTTCTCTTTTGAACGAGCCAATCCTTTTCGCCCACCGAGGTGCAAGTGCATACTCCCCAGAAAACACTCTCGAGTCGTTCGCTCTAGCGCTCAAATTGGGTGCCACCGGCTTAGAAAGTGACATCTGGGCAACTCGGGATGGAGTGTTGGTGCTGGATCATGACGGCGTAGTGAAGTCACGTTTACGGTCCAAGCCAATTGCTGAGTTCGACAAATCGTCTTTGCCCTCTCACATACCAAGTCTTGAGCAATTACTTCAACACTGCGGAACGCAGTACCAAATCAGCCTGGATATTAAAGATCCGGTTGTTTTTGAAACTATCGAACAGACCGTCGCAAACATTGATGAGTCAATGCTCGAGCGGATGTGGCTTTGTCATCCAAGTTCCGAATTGCTCATGAGCAAAAGAGACTCAATTTTGAATTGCAAGCTTGTTGATTCGACTCGACTTGGCAAAATTAAGGAAGGTCCAGAGCGACGCGCGGCAAATCTGGCTGCGGGTGGTATTGAAGCCTGCAACATGCATCACACCGACTGGAATGGTGGCTTAGTTGCGTTGTTTCATCGATTTAATATCGTGACCTTTGGCTGGGACATGCAACACGAGACCGTTCTTGAAAACGGAATCCGGATGGGGCTGGATGGCCTATTTAGTGATTGGCCCGACAGGATGATCGAGGCCAGCAAGAAAACGAGTTAGAGAAACCTTGCAGCAGCGAATGGCCAAATGGTTACAAACGCACGACCAACAACAAGATTTTGTTCAATCGATCCGAACATGCGGCTATCAAAAGACTGCGGTCTGTTGTCTCCCATCACAAACAAATGATTTTCGGGAATCAGAGTTTCCTCCATCAACGGCACGCGACAACGATCGTCCAATGATGACTGAGCGAGGTCGTAGTCATTCAGGTAGGGCTCGGGTAGTAACTTGCCGTCTATAAACACCTGGCAGTCCTTGATGGAAATTGTTTCACCGCCCAGTCCAATGACTCGCTTAATCAAGTCGTCATGTTGCACGACTTCGCCATCCACGGTTACTCGATCAAACACGACAACATCTCCTCGATATATATCGTGCAACCGATAAGACAGTTTGTTGACGAGCACCCGATTGTCTTGAAACATGGTGGTTTCCATACTCGGTCCAGAAATATAGAATTGTTGCAAAATCAGCGAACGAACGGTGATCGCGATCACCAAGGCAACGACTAGCACTGTCACCCATTCGCGGATCAGCTGCAAACCATTACCGTTCGTAGACGCGGACGACTGCGGTTCAGAATTCATGAGTCTGTAACGGTAGCCGCAACAACGCTTGGCTAGAGCGATGCGATGAGTTTTTCGACCCGATCGTCTTTACTTTTAAAAGGGTCTTTGCAGAGCACCGTGCGTTGTGCTTGATCATTGATCTTGAGGTGAACCCAATCGACCGTGTAGTCACGCTTTTTTTCTTTTGCAGCAGTAATGAACTCGGATCTGAGTCGTGCGCGAGTTGTTTGAGGTGCTTTGTCCATTGCTGAAGTGATGTCGTCTTCGACGCAGATGCGTTCCACCATGTTCCGATCCTGCATCCGGTAAAAAACTCCTCGATCACGGCGGATGTCGTGGTATTGCAAGTCCAGAGTTGCTACTCGAGCGTCATCGAGTGCAAGACCATGTTTGGAGCGAAAGGCTTCAATCAGGTTGTGCTTAATCACCCAATCTACTTCGGTGCCCAGCTTCAGTGGGTCATTCTCAATCGTTGAGACACAGTGCTCCCACATTTCAAGTGCCTGCATTTCGGTAGGCGAAAATCCGTGCGTATCCGCAAACTTGAGTGCGCAATCGAGGTATTCGCGTTGAATATCCAGCGCTGACAGTTCGCGACCACTCTCTAGTCGAACTTTTTTTCGACACGTTATGTCATGACTGATATCGCGAATTGCCCTCACGGGATTCTCGAGTGTCAAGTCACGCAGAGCAACATCCTTCGCCTCGATCATTCGCAGCATGCACGCTGTGCTCCCAAGTTTTAAAAAAGTTGTGTACTCACTCATGTTCGAGTCACCAACAATCACATGCAATCGGCGATACTTCTCGGCATCGGCATGAGGCTCATCTCGTGTGTTAATGATCGGGCGACTGCGTGTCGTTGCAGAACTCATTGATTCCCAGATGTGCTCTGCTCGCTGAGCAATACTAAAAATTGGTCCTCGAGCGGTCTGTAACACTTGTCCAGCACCCGTGAATATCTGGCGAGAAACTAAAAATGGAATCAGATGTTGTTGATATTTGTCTGTCTCATCGCTCCTACGCGTGAGATAATTTTCGTGACAGCCGTACGAATTGCCTGCAGAGTCTGTGTTGTTCTTAAAAAGATAAATTGTGCCTCGAATACCTTCTTCTCGCAGTCGTTGCTCTGCACCTATGAGCAAGTCCTCTAGTTTTCGCTCTCCTGCTTTGTCATGCACGGTGCAGTCGTATATCGAATCACATTCGGGGGTGGCGTATTCCGGGTGAGAGCCAACATCGAGATAGAGGCGCGCACCATTTTCCAGAAAAACGTTTGAACTTCTACCCCATGAAACAACTCGACGAAAGAGGTACCGAGCAACCTCGTCCGGGCTCAGGCGTCGTTGGCCTCGCAACGTACATGTAACCCCATATTCGGTTTCAATTCCGAAGATGCGTTTGTCCATGTCACCAGCAGATTATGCCAAATATTGAATAATTGTTGCTTCGCTCAATCGACTGAAGCATCGACGAGAGTTGTTGCGCACAAGCACTGCAACTTCAAGTTCTGAAGAATCAATCTGTTGGTCATTGAGGCTTAAGGCTTGATGCGCAAACTTGACGGCGTCCTGCAGGTTGGCTTGAGGCACAAAGCGCTCTACTAAGCGAGTACGAATTGCCTCCATATCGCCACCTAAAACTGTAAATTGATGCTCGTCAATTACTGTGCCGTCGTACATGATGTGAAACAGCTGATCTCGCTCTTGTGTGAGCCCAACTTCAGCAACGAGAATCTCAACTTCAAGGGGCTTCATCTCGTGTGTAAATGTTTGCCCAAGTATCTGTGCATATTGATTTGCAAGACCACGGGCGTCCACGTCTAAGCGCGAAAATTGGTAACCCTTGAGATCGGCAGCTCGCACACCCGCAACTCGCAATTGATCAAACTCGTTGTATTTGCCAACGCCGGCAAAAGCAATGCGATCATAAATCTCACTAATTTTGCGAAGTGTGTTGGATGGATTTTCAGCAACAAGCGCAATGCCGTCAATGTATTGCAGCGCAATAAGTGCACGTCCACGGGCTATCCCCTTACGCGCATAGTCAGCGCGATCCTTCATCATCTGCTCGGGTGCTACATAAAACGGCATGCTCATTGCTGGCCAACACCCTTCGCGATTTCGTCATATGTGCTCTTCAGACGTGCATCATCGATGCGCGCGAACCCATCGCTAGTGATCGAGGCAATAACTGGGTAAATTCCCCGCAGTGCATCAGGGCCACCCGTGGCAGAGTCTGCAACAGATGCCTCCCACAGGGCACGAGCAGTAAGTACCACACCATCATCAACTGTCATGTCGCGTTTCCAACCCATTCGCAGCACTGTGCCTGCGTGCAACATGCCGGAGCCGGTTGCAACAAAATCATGTTCTTCGTACCGACCACCAGTGGCGTCATAGTTCCACAAACGTCCGTGATTGAGAAGGGTGTCGAAGCCAGCAAAAATCGGAACGACCATAAAACCCTGCATCGCAGCAGGCAAATTACTCCGCACAAACATCGACAATTGGTTTGCTTTGCCTTCCAGAGAAAGCGATTGACCCTCAACCTTTTCGTAATGCTCAATCTGCAACTGAAACAATTTGACCATCTCCATGGCCGGCCCTGCAGCGCCTGCAATTGCAACACCGCTGAACTGGTCGGCTTGCACAACTTTTTCCATCTCGCGGTGACTAATCAAGTTTCCGGATGTTGCTCGTCTATCGCCGGCCATCACCACTCCGTTCGCGCATCGCAAAGCAACACACGTAGTTGCATGCGGTACGAGAATTTCGTTGGCAGGTATCGAATCTCCAAACGGTGACAACCCCACTCGCTTCAGAAGTTCGCCAAAATTCGCACCGGGATCCTGCTCAAAGGAAAACATCGGCATCGACATACAACTGTAGGTTAGGGCTACTGCCCACCTTTTTGCACATAACTCTTCACAAACTCTTCTGCATTAGATTCAAGCACCTCATCAATTTCATCCAGCAAACTGTCGAGTTCTGCCGTGAGATTCTTTGTATCTTTATTCGCAGTGGCATCAGACCGGCTTGCCGATTCTGCCGCTTTTCTTGATGATGCAGATTTCTTTATTTGCTCGGCCATCTGTGAACCATAGCCAAAAACACACCTAACTGCCAGCCCAATAGAAGTTAAAACCCGTCTCCTAATTTGGCGATTAAATCAGTTGGATTCTGAGAACTTTTCAACAAATCCCCAACAAGTTCACGAGTGCCGCGCAATGGTTCGGGCATTGGAATTCGCTTCAGACCCTGATTGGGAATGTCGAAAACCACGCTGTCCCAGTTGGCTGCAACCACATCGCTGGGCCAACGTTGCAAAACAGTTCCACGAAAGTACGCCCGGGTACTGCTTGGCGGATGCACCATTGACCACATCACGTCTTGGGGCAAACACAACACATCAAGCCCCGCACGCAACGCAAGGCATTTTTCCACTCGCATGTCGTGATATTGCAAATCGATCGCCTTGAGTCGCGGATCTGTCGCTTGCAATCCGTGGCGTTGAGCAAAGCCTTCGATAATCCTTTTTTTGGCAATCCAGTCAACAATATTTGCGACAGTCAAAGGATCTGATTGCAGGCTAGAAACCACATTTCGCCAACGTTGAAGCACATCATTTCCGATCTGCTCATCCACCGATTCAAGACCAAACCGAATTGCATAGTTTGTTGCAGCCTCAATGATCTCTATTTGAATCTGTACAGCAGTTAAATGTCGTCCGTCGACCATTTCAATAACAGCATTGAGGGTTGGGTCGTGACTCACCTGTCGTATCGCGCGCACAGGATCCTTGATCACGAGGTGAGCAGGGAAAGCATCATCTTCAATCATCGCCAGCACTATCGACGTCGTCCCGACTTTGAGAAACGTTGCTACCTCGCTCATATTGGCATCACCCGCGATCACATGTAGCCGGCGATACTTGGCTGGATCACAATGGGGCTCATCGCGAGTGTTGACGATCGGTCTCTTCAGTGTGGTCTCTAAACCAATCTCTTCTTCAAAAAAATCAGCACGCTGACTGATCTGAAAAAGATTTGGATTTGAGTTTTTTCCAGCCAGCCCACGGTGTTCGGCTCCTACCTTGCCAGCGCCGCAAAAGATCTGTCTACTCACAAAATGCGTAGTTATTTGTTTGGCAATCTGTGTGAATGGCGTTTGTCTTGAAATGAGATAATTTTCGTGACAGCCGTAGCTATTTCCTTTGCCATCAGAATTATTTTTGTACAGCACTATCTCCGACTCCGATGGCAAGCCCTCGTTGGCTACTTGCATGCTGCGGCGAACAATTTCTTCTCCTGCACGATCGAACAACACTGCTTCGAGGGCATTTCTGCACTCTGGGGTGCTTACTTCGGGGTGAGCATGGTCGACGTAATAGCGGGCTCCGTTTGTGAGCACGGTATTTACGAGTTGTGTCTCGAATTCAGGAAAAAGATAGTCATCGAGCGAATACCCTCGTGCATCGTTGCCAGGATGTTCATCGATATAGTCCCAGCCAACCAGTTCTGAATTACCCATCGAGTAGGCATTGACAATTATTGATGATGCGGTAATTGGGTTGACATCACCACCCTTAAAAATAATTCCGTATTCGGTTTCAATTCCGCAAACTTTCGGCGTTGCCACTTAGAGGTACTGCCCCGTTGCTGTTCGCTCAATTGCTTTGCCACCAGAATCACGACCAGATTCCGTGTCCACTTCGTCGTGCACCAGTGTGCGAATAAATACGATGCGTTCGCCCTTCTTGCCTGAGATCTTTGCCCAATCGTCAGGATTCGTTGTGTTCGGTAAGTCTTCGTGTTCTTTAAACTCCTGATGAATTGAATCCACAAGATCCTGTAAACATATTCCCTTAATGCCGCTCTCAATCAACCTCTTGATTGCCAATTTTTTTGCTCGACGTACAATGTTTTCGATCATTGCACCTGAGGAGAAATCTTTGAAGTACATGATCTCTTTTTCGCCGTTTTGATAGGTCACTTCAAGAAATCTGTTGTTGTCAGAAGTCGCGTACATTTCTATTACTGCCTGATCAACCATGGCGTGTACCGCTTCGTTTATATCTCCATTGCCCAAATTGTCAATATCGGATTGCGAAATTGGTAACTCACTCGTGAGATAACGAGCAAAGATCTGGCGCGCGGCATCGGCGTCTGGACGCTCAATCTTGATCTTGACGTCGAGACGACCAGGACGCAATATTGCTGGATCAATCAAGTCTTCGCGGTTCGTTGCACCGATAACAATCACATTGCGCAATCCCTCGACTCCATCGATTTCCGCGAGTAGTTGAGGAACAATTGTCGACTCCATATCCGACGAGATGCCCGTTCCGCGTGTGCGAAACATTGAGTCCATCTCATCAAAGAAAATAATGACGGGCCAACCTTCCTCGCTCTTTTCACGCGCGCGTTCAAAAATAAGTCGTATTTGTCTCTCGGTTTCACCTACATACTTGTTCAGCAATTCAGGACCCTTGATGTTGATGAAATAGCTACGTCCCTTGTCGTCTCCGGTTCGAGCAGCGACTTTTCGAGCGAGACTGTTAGCCACCGCTTTTGCAATCAGTGTCTTTCCACACCCCGGCGGTCCGTACAACAAAATTCCTTTAGGCGCTGGAAGTTGGTGCTCGGCAAAGAGATCGGCATGCAAAAACGGAAGCTCAACTGCATCAGCGATCTGTTCAATCTGCGAGTCGAGGCCACCGATATCGGAATAGGAAATATCTGGAATCTCTTGCAACAACAGATGTTCAACTTCAGGCTGATCGAGTTTCTCAAGCAACAGATTGGACGACGGGTCCAACCTCAACAAATCTCCTGAGCGCAAATGCATGCCCCGAATTGCAGTTGCCAACTCGCAAACCCGCTCGTCGTCGCCTCGTACAACAACGATTGCACGAACCCCATCTTCCAGAACCTCTTTTAGGGAAACAACCTCGCCGGTTGTATCGCTTTCCCGATCGAAAACGATATTAAGAGAATCATTAAGCATTACCTCTGCGCCCAGTTGCAGGTGTTCAACGTCAACTGTGGGATGAGCAGTCACCCTGATCTTGCGACCGCTTGTCAGCACATCAACAGTGAGATCGTCATTAATGCCAACGACTGTTCCGTAAGAACCAGGTGCGCGTGTGAGTTTGTCAACTTCATCGCGCAAATTGGCAATGTGCTCTCGTGCCTCTCGAAGCGTGTATGAAAGTTTTTCGTTCTGGCCAGTCAATCGAGCTATCTGAAGTTTCAGGTCGATCGGCACTGATTTATCTGGCGTATTTTTGTCAGCCTTAGCGTCAGCGTCAGTTGTCATGTGTCACCCCAAGCGTCTCGAATCCCTTTAAACCGATAAACCCTTTATAGTGCTTCGTACCGTATAGGGCAATCCCTACCCAGAACACAATTTTCTAGCAAGCGGCGTGTATTCTTGGGTGGGTACTTGAGAGCTATCGAAGACTAGAACAACAAATAAAAGGAGCTAGCCAACATGAAAGTTTGGATCGATCAGGATCTTTGCACCGGAGACGGATTGTGCGAGGAAATTGCCCCTGATGTCTTCACCCTCCTTGACGATGGTCTTGCATACGTTCGCGAAAAGGACAAGATTTTTGCCACCGCTAAGGGCAATGCTCAAGGCGCAGAGGGTATGGCAGTTTTTGCAGACAGCCAGTTGGATGGCGTGATTGAATCAGCCGAGGAATGCCCCGGCGAATGTATTTTCATCGAACCGTAAGCTTTCGCTGATCTATAATTCTTCGGCAACAGATGTTGCTGGCTCTTCTTGAGCATCAATCTTCATTGCGTGTCCGATAAAGCGCGACACGGTAAGAAATGCTGTATGTGCCACCATTCGATGATCTGGTCGTACAGCCATTCCCTCGATGTGCCAAGAACGATGCAGAACCTCAAGAGTGCGTGACTCAATCCATGCATCACCCATGGCTTTACGCACCTGCACTGCTTGGGTAATGCTCGGCGTATAAGCAACAAGCAAGCCTCCAGTTCGCAGCACTTTCTCGGCATGTGGCACAACATTCCACGGTTCGGGCAGATCCAGAACCACGCGATCATAATCCGACCCATCGATTCCTTCGTAAGAATCGCGAATCTCTACGGAGTAGCGCTCAAGTGCCTCTTCACCCAGAAAAGAACGAACGTTCGACGTCGCGCGGTTTGCAAAATCTTCTCGAATGTCGTAACCAGTAATGATTGCTCCATACCGCAACATGGTCATTGAAAGAGCGCCCGAACCTACGCCTGTCTCAAACACTTTCATACCCGGTCCGATATCACCGATCATGCAAATAGGCGCGAGATCCTTTGGATAAATGACTTGCGCACCTCTTGGCATTTCGAGCACAAAATCCTCAAGTGTTGGACGCAAGATTGAATAGTGGGCGCCTTTGGTCGACGTCAAGACAGTGCCCTCTTGGCTTCCAACAATGTCGTTGTGCTCGAGCACTCCGGAATGACTATGAAATTGCCCACCTTCGATCAACGTCGCTAAATAACGTCGTTTCTTAGAATCAAGAATGAGAACTTTTTCTCCAACAGCAAAAGCGCGTGCCATAAATTAAAAACCCTTGCTTTTGGAATGAGAAATTGATAACGCCTGATCATCTTTAAGATGCACTCGTGCTACAACTGGCCTACGCCTACTGCGCATGTACTTCACCACGCGCCAAATAATCTTGAGGTACCACACGTTTGTTAGCGACGGATCTCTACAACGCTGCGACGCTTGCGACCACCGCGTCGTCCGAGCAGATATGCAATCAACACGACAATCGCGCTTGCAACTGCGGCTGCGGCCATGATTGATTGTTTTTTATCGCTCGCGCGACCCTGCAAGTCATCTTGCAAAGACTGAAACTTCGATTCCAAATCCTCTTTGGTGATTCGCGCATCAGTTCCAGATTGTGTAGTGCTGGACATGCAATTATCCTTCTCGATGCAAACTTGGGCGTGCGATACGCGTAAGCGAGAGCCAGATCAAACCGAGAGCAACGACCATGACAATGAAATACGGAGCCCAAGTGAGACGATCTTGTTGAGTAAACAGTTCGGCTTGCAGAAAACGCAATAAACCCACCAGACCCACTACTGCTCCAAACAGCAGCGCAATCGCACCGACGATTCCCCACGCAAGCCACCTGCCGACACCGCGCAGTGGATCAAGAGTCTCTTGTTTGACATAGTCGCGCACCATTTCAAACAGTTCAACGGCGGAAAGCGTTGAACGGAGAGGCGAACCAGCACCAAGACCATCTGTTTTCACATAACCAGTAAACCAGCGAGAAAGCGCGAACTCACTCTTGCCGGTTAGGGCGCAATGTCTGTAACGCTTGGATGCTCCGACAACGATCCAAGGGCATTGGCCAGGCTATTCCAAATCGGGCGGTATTCGCCCTGGTTGGACACTCCCGAACCGTTCAGGATCAACGTGAAAATGGCTGCCTTTTCTGGCGCATACTTCACGTATCCCGACAACGCCTTTGCTCCAGTGAGAGTTCCGGTCTTGGCATGCAGGCGCTTATTGGCTGTTGTGTCTGCAAGCAGATCGCGAAGCGTTCCAGTTTGTCCTGCAATTGCCAAACCGTTGCCCAAAACTCCAAAGCCACCATCTCGTTCGAGAATGGCTGCGAGTAGTGCACACGTTGCACGGTTGCCTCGGTCCAGCCCGGAGCCATCAACGAACACTAGACCGTCAATGGAAAAACCCATCTCTTGCAATGTTGTTTGCACAACCTGTGCGCCAGCAAGCCTCGTGCCTGCCGACAGTTTTTGTAAACCGATTTCTTTCAGTATCAGTTCTGCTGTGTTGTTGTCGCTGTTCGTCAACATTTCCTCAACAATGGAACTGAATGGAGCCGAATTAATGCTGGCAACAACAGGAATGTCAACCGATGCTGATCCAATTTTTGCAACACCTCGAACAATGATTCCTCGCTCACTGAGCAAACGCAAGAATTCTTGTGCGGCTGACAGCGCTGGCTGATCGGGTTTAATCGGCGAAGCAAGAACTATTCCATCATTGAGCAGCAGCGCACCGAGTGGTCCAACCTCTGTTGTTCGTACACCAAGTCCCAACGATGGTGTGAAGCGTTCTGTGTCGTATCGACTTTCATCACCAACAATGTTGCCGGTTATCTCGGTGATGCCAGCAGCGACCAGGGCATCTATTAGCCCGCCAATATTGGTCGGATGAAGTGTTGGATACGACTCAGTTGCAGGGTATCCAACAGTCGATAGCACCGGATCTCCTCCACCGACAAGCCAGAGGTCTCCAACAACTTGGTTACCTTCGCTTACACCAACAACCTTTGTAGTGAAAACATAATCTGGTCCGAGTACTTCAAGTGCTGCGATAGCAGTAATCAATTTCATGTTGCTTGCAGGAATAACTGGCAGGTTTGGCTTGACAGCAGTAATGCGTTGACCCTCGACAGAAACCATCAGACACGACTGCGCGGGCATCAGTTGCACAGTTTCAGAAAGCGAATTGATGAGGCCGCCGATACGTATCTCGCCCGACAGCACCGCTGGCAAGCGTCGAGCATTGAGCAGCGAGGCATTGATGCCTTGCACTTCAATTAAGGAATGGTTAGCCGAAACCGAAATCGCAATATCGTGCACAAATTTGTA
>Ga0208966_1000202_pt1 | contig 19275 bp, 14 predicted proteins | sample GreLakmeHU45MSRF_FD_187701 | JGI IMG/M metagenome (GOLD analysis project Ga0208966, IMG submission 187701) | Freshwater lentic microbial communities from great Laurentian Lakes, MI, USA - Great Lakes metaG HU45MSRF (SPAdes) | ecosystem: Environmental > Aquatic > Freshwater > Lake | place: Great...
GTGAAGGCTATATGTCCTTGTTAAATACCAACATGAAAAGAGAAAAAGAACATTTGGCGAAATTTTTACATACCGCAAAAGATTATGCGCGTAAAAATGGTTTCAAGGGTACTTTCTTTATCGAGCCAAAACCATGTGAGCCTACTAAGCATCAATATGATTATGATTCAGAAACCGTAATTGGTTTTTTAAGACAATATGATTTACTGAATGATTTTAAATTGAATATAGAAGTGAACCATGCAACATTAGCGGGTCATACTTTTCAACATGAATTACAAGTGGCAGCAGATGCAGGCATGTTAGGTAGTATGGATGCGAATCGCGGTGATTATCAAAATGGATGGGATACCGATCAGTTCCCTACCAATATTAATGAATTGGTAGAATCTATGTTGATCATTGTTGAAGCGGGTGGCTTCCAAGGGGGTGGCATTAATTTTGATGCAAAACGCCGAAGAAACTCAACGGATGCTGCAGATTTATTCCATGCACATATTGGTGGTATTGATACTTTTGCGCGTGCATTAATTACAGCAGATGCCATTTTACAAAAATCAGAATACAAAAAAATTCGTGCAAATAGATATGCTTCTTTTGATTCAGGTAAGGGTAAGGAATTTGAGCAAGGAAAATTAACACTAGAAGATTTAAGAAACTTTGCTATTGAAAATGGAGAACCAGCAGCTATTAGCGGACAGCAAGAATTAATTGAGAACATTATTAATAGGTATATTTAGGCAATGCAAACAGCCGACAAAAAACTGGGTCTATGGACTAGTACTTCATTAGTAGTAGGCAATATGATTGGTGCAGGTGTTTTTTTAATGCCCGCTACACTAGCTAGTTTTGGAAGCATTAGTTTAGTAGGCTGGGTTTGTTCGGCGATTGGCGCTTTTTTACTTTCAAAAGTATTTGCGCATTTAAGTAGGTTGTTACCAGCGGCCAATGGAGGGCCTTATGCCTATTCTCAAAAAGGCCTTGGTGATTTTGCTGGCTTTTTAGTAGCATGGGGTTATTTGGTCTCGGTATGGTGTACCAATGCAGCTATAACTGTTTCTTTTGTCAGTGCATTAAGTACTTTCATCCCTGCATTAGCAACAAATTCAACACTTGCCATTATCACAGGTTTAGCGACCATTTGGTTTTTAACTTGGGTAAATTCATTGGGTATATTTACATCTGGCGTAGTTCAATTAATATCGACCATCTTAAAAATCGTACCCATTATATTAATTGGTGTTGTGGGACTATTTTATATTCAATGGGAAAATTTCTTACCCTTTAATACAAGTGGCACAAGTAATATTGCAGCAATTACAGCTACTACTACTTTAACTTTTTTTGCTTTTTTAGGTATTGAATGTGCGACGATTCCTTCGGGTAGTGTAACTAATTCGGCTGCTACTGTTGCCAAGGCTACAACACTCGGAACCTTGATTGCCTCCGTGGTATACATTTTAAGTACAGTGAGTATTATGGGTATGATTCCCGCGGCCCAATTAAAAACAAGTGTTACGCCTTTTGCAGATGCTGCTGTATTAATATGGGGTCATGGTGCAGCTTATTGGGTAAGTGCAGGGGTTGCTATTGCCGCTTTTGGGGCCCTGAATGGCTATATATTAATTCAAGGGCAATTACCATTCGCCATTGCTAAGGACAAATTATTCCCCACCGTTTTTATGCAACTTAATTCAAAAGGGATACCAGTTTTAGGCGTGGTTATTTCAAGTGTATTTGTTTCGGTGTTAATGTGTATGAATTATACAAAAGGGTTAGTTGACCAATTTAAATTTTTAATGCTGATGACTACTTCTACTATTTTAATACCCTATATTTTTTGTACAGCGTCATATTTAATTATGCGTTTCAAATTACCTTTTCAATCAAGTAAATATTTAGCACTTGCTATTTTATTGGCTGCACTTACCTTTATTTTTTGTTTGTGGTTGATGATAGGGTTAGGACAAGAAACTGTTTTCTGGGGTTTTTTCTTAACCATGTCTTCAGTACCCATATATGTTTTTGCTGTTTGGAAGAGAGAAAAATCGGAAATGAATTCAACCTCTCCAAAACCATAATATTTAATATGAGTCAATTAGCGCATTCTGAATTTGGCAAATTAAAAACCGTATTTATAAAAAAAGCAAGTGCTGCTTTTATAAATGAGGAACATATAAATCAGCATTGGGAATCCTTAAATTTTTTAGGCAAACCCGATATGAACAAAGCACTTGGGGAGTATGATGCGTTTGAAAATATTTTAAAAGAGTATGGTGCTGAAATTTTATATTTTCCGGAAGATGCTTCTGTGAATATGGATTCGATTTATTGTAGAGATGCTGCTATTGCAACCAGTCATGGCATGATTATTTGTAACATGGGAAAGGAAGGAAGAATCAATGAACCTGCAGCACAAGCGCGCGTTTATGCGCAACAGGGGATACCTGTTTTAGGATCCATCATTACGCCAGGAACTTTGGAAGGTGGCGATGTAGCTTGGTTAGATGCAACTACACTAGCAGTAGGTAATACCTATCGTACGAATCAAGCCGGTATGCAACAACTCAAGGAATTATTACATCCATTGGGTGTTCAAGTGATTACCGCAGATATGCCCCATTACAAAGGACCATCGGATGTATTTCATTTAATGTCGGTATTAAGCCCTGTAGATAAAAACTTAGCTGTGGTGTATTCTCCCTTAATGCCAATTGCATTTAGAAATTTATTAATCGCACGCGGTTTTGAATTAGTAGAAGTGCCAGATCAAGAATTTGATAGCATGGGTTGTAATGTATTGGCATTAGCACCACGTGTTTGTTTAATGGTGAAGGGCAATCCCATAACCAAATCTCGTTTAGAAGCGGCCGGCTGTAAAGTAATTGAATACGAAGGTGCAGAAATTAGTGTGAAAGGTGGCGGTGGCCCTACTTGTTTAACACGTCCAGTAATGAGGTCATAATTTAGTAATTTTCTTAAAATAGTTATACGCAGCATATTTTGCACCTGTTTTTAATTGAGCGCTATAAATGCCATTTGGACCAGAGGTAAAATAAGCAGCTACACTTGCAAGTCCAATATATACACTTGATTTCATCCCGAACAATTCTATTCCCAATACAATAGATGCGATAGCGCAATTGGTAGCACCACTAAAAACAGCAACAAATCCCATACCTGCTAAAAGCGCCATGGGTAAAGGAATAAACCAGATTAATATATTACCTAAAGTGGCCCCTATAAAAAATAAGGGAGTTACCTCGCCACCTTTAAAACCAGCACTTAAAGTAAAGCTGGTTAAAATTAATTTGATGGCAAAGTCAAATTGACCTGCATTATTTATAAATGAATCTTGGATAGAAGGAATACCCAATCCAATGAACTTTGTACTATTAAACACAACAATAAATAAGGCAATAATAATCCCACCAATAAATGGACGCAGCGGTGCAAATTTTATTTTTGAAAACAATCCTTCAAATAATTTTCCAGTGGATTTAAATGCAAATGCAGTTAATCCAAAAATGATACCTGCAACAATTGCCCAAAGTAAAGTAGTCACTGAAATTGCAGGAATACTGGGGATGGGATAAATGGTGTGTTTTACTTGCCAAGCCAAGCAGGAATAATGTGCGATATAGGCAACGAAGAAGCTGGCGAATACCTGATTGATTTTTATTTTTTTAATGCTTAATATTTCTATTGCAAAAATGGCGCCAGCCAATGGTGTACCAAACACCGCAGCAAATCCACTACTCATACCAATGATTAATATTGTTTTTCGTTCTACTGCATTTATTTTAAATATTGCAGTGAACTGATCTGCAATCGCGCCGCCCATTTGTACCGCTGTGCCTTCTCTGCCTGCAGATCCGCCAGCAACATGGGTTAGCAGCGTACTCAAAAAAACCATCGGCGCCATTTTAAATGGAATGGTTTTCGATGTTTCCCCTTTTTCTAATGACTGGTGCGTTTCAATTAATAAATTATTCCCTTCATTCGCTGCGTCACCATAATAGTAATATAGTAAGCCAATCACCAAACCTGCCATAGGTAAAAAATATACGACCCAAATATGGTTTGTGCGTAATAGTGTTACATAATCTAAGGTTTGTAAAAAAAATGCGGTAGCCGATCCCACGATACCGCCCACTATTAAATAAATAGCGAGCCATTTTACCCCACTTACAATTGTGCTATTGAATTTATTTAAGGACATCTCTGATTGATAATTTTAGGCAATTTGAATTTATCGACCTTTAAATTTATTTTACGGCGTAACGGAAATTGGTTTAGTCAATTTTGGAATTACTTTTTTTCTTGCTGATCATATAAATGGCAATAATTACCCATACCACATTCACGAACATGGAAGGGTAGGCTTTGTGAAAATAAGTGTTTACTACAAAAAATACCCCACCTATAATATTGGCTAAAACATAGATTTTGCTTGCGGCAGGCAATTTGCCAGTAATATTTAGTGCGTAGGAGCCTACAATTAGGACCGAGGCAATCCAGCCCAACATTTCAATAAGTAGTTCAAGGGGCATCATTGAATGAAAATACGAATAAATGTGTCATAATTCTTAAACAAGGCTTAGAGTAGATTAATTCTTTGAGTTAGAGGGTAGGGATTAATAATTTTTCATACATTTGCTACTATGAAAAGGCAAGTCATTTCTATATTTTTCTTATTTATCATTTCATTTCAGGTGATTCCAATTAAAAGTTTTTTCAATTGGGAGCAAATGGAAATGTCACAAGATATTACTGAGGATGCAGTAGAAAAGTCGGAGGCGAAATCAAAAAAATTTGAAACCTGCCATTCCTTATTTCTTGAATACCCTCATTTTCCTAGTCCAACTAAGCGTTTTATTTTAAATATCGAGATGGGCCTATTAGCCCAAGGGCATTCTAATGTCACTATTATACCTCCTAATTTTTTATAAGGTTAGGGCGCTTTTATCAAGCCCCCTTTTATTCTTAACTAGGCTGTCGGTTTTGTAAATCCGGCAGGATTACATTTTACTATCATAAAATATTGTATGAACTCAAGTCATATTATTGAATCTAAGGATTCAGTACAAGCAATTATAGCGCAACTAAAACATTATCTACCATCACAATCTCCTTTAAAAGATTTTGTGCACCATAATTCTTTACATGCGTTTCAAGACAAATCATTTTTCGAGGGCATTTTTAATGCGAGAGATATATTCGGATACAATGTCACGCTTAATATAGCAGAATTCAGAAATCTGTATCAGCTCGGACGCATTAATCATGATGTGCTTAAAAAAATAATTATTGATTACAAAGGTGTGGATCAATTAAATGTATGGCTAGATAAGTTATTAAAGGAGCAGTTTAATTTTCAAAAGGACCAACAAGTGGGTAAAATCCGCAGGTTATGGAAAAGTGAATATAAAATAGACCTAGACAATCGCGTACATCCCTTATTATTTAGAATTATCTGTGCTTATTTAGATCAAGGTGTTTCGATTTGGAATTTTCCTAATAATGGGCAAGGGTTTCTTGAAAACCTTCGCATTGTTGCATCCAATAGTTATAGTAGCTTTTTTAAATCAGGTCGCGCTAAAGCATTGTTTATGGATGACAAGGTCACTACCGAGCACCTTTTATCCTTAATAGTGGGAGATAAAATTCCATACTTTAATTATTTATTTGATCAGCAATTTGCACATAGGGGTTGGTCTGGGATGGTTTCTGCCATTGAAGACAACCCTAGTTCTTTATTAGATACTAAAAAAGTACAGTTAACGGATTTTATTCATTTAGAATTATTGCTTGAAATAGATGCACTTGACCAACAATTTGGGACGAGTTGGCTTCCTTTGAGTGCAACCTATACTTCGGATAAATATGATTTTTTTGCTATTAATCCTATAGCTATAGAAGATGAAGTATTAATGTTATTTCAAGAAGCCTTTGAGTGGAGTTATTATGATCAAGTGCTATTTTCGTTTAAGTCAAAATATGCTACAACGAAGGACAATGATCCGACTCCTAATTTCCAAGCAGTATTTTGTATTGATGAAAGAGAGTGCTCCCTACGAAGGCACTTGGAGAAAGTGGCCGCTCCCTGTACCACTTTTGGCGCCCCAGGTTTTTTTGGCGTTGAATTTTATTTTCAACCACAAAATGGAAAATTTTACGAAAAATTATGCCCAGCACCTGTTACCCCTAAATATTTAATAAAAGAGTTTGACAGCTTACAAAAAAGGCCACACTCCATTTTTTATCATAAAATAGCGGATTCGTTTATTGGGGGTATTATTTTCAGTATGACTGCAGGAATTATTTCCATTTTTGAGCTTATACGAAATTTATTTTTCCCTAAAATGACACCAGCTATTTCTGATGCGTTTTCGCATGTGGAAATTAATTCAACCTTAACCATTGAAAATAAAAGTCCAAATGATATGGAGCAAGGACTTCAAATTGGTTTTACGATAGCGGAAATGACCCAGCGCGTCGAAAGTCAACTTAGAAATATGGGTCTTATTCATAATTTTACCGCTATTGTATATATTGTTGCACATGGATCCAGTAGCGCCAATAATCCACACCATGGCGCACATGATTGCGGTGCATGTAGTGGAAGGCCGGGATCCGTAAATGCCCGCGTATTTTCGACAATGGCAAATCATATTGAAGTTCGAAAGGCATTGCACGAAAATGGCATACATATTCCTGAAACAACTTGGTTTGTAGGGGCTTTGCATGATACTGCTGCAGATCAAATTAAATTTTATGATACGGATAAACTTCCAACTGCTTTAAGTGAAAAACATAAATTATTTTCGGCTCAATTTGAAACAGCGTTGGACTTAAATGCACATGAAAGGTCAAGAAGATTCGCATCTATTAATACGAAGGCAAATTTAAAAGAAGTACGAAAAGAAATTAAAAATAGGTCTGTTTCTCTTTTTGAGCCAAGGCCTGAATTAGGGCACGGGTCCAATGCATTGTGTATTATCGGAAGACGCGCCATAACTAAAAATATATTTTTAGATCGTAGGGCTTTTTTAAATTCTTATGATTATACAATAGATCCAACTGGGGATATATTAGCCAAAGTAATAAGCCCTATTGGTCCAGTTTGTGGGGGCATCAACTTAGAATATTATTTTTCTAGAATTGATAATCAAAAATTGGGAGCAGGCACTAAGCTACCCCATAACGTTATGGGACTCATTGGTGTATCAAATAGTAGTGATGGCGATTTGAGGCCAGGCCTTCCTTTACAAATGATTGAAGTACATGATCCAGTTAGATTATTAGTAGTAGTGGAGCAGGTTCCCGATATAGTTTTAAAAGTAGTAAAATCCTCAGAAAACATTTACAATTGGTATTCAAAACAATGGATTCATTTAGTAGTCATTAATCCAATGGATGGTCAATTGTATCAGTTTAAAAATGACCAGTTTGTGCCCTATGACACCGTTTCTATTAACACTGAAAAGGTGCAAAATTTTCAGCAACTTTTTGAAAATGCCACTGAAATGTCTGCTTTTACTATAGAAAATGCCACCACTGAAAATTTGCCTATTTATTATTTAAACTAAATTCATGGAAAAATATTTACAATTCTTTATTTATATCCCTTTCTTAGGTTATTTAATAAGCTTACTAATTAATAAAAAATGGGAAGCAATTATTGCAAATATTGCAATAGCGACTAGTTTTACACAATTGGTTTTTTTAATTGGCTTTTCGTTTTCTTGGTATACCTCTGGTGCAGCCACTTTAGACATTAAACAAGTTACTTTATTAACTACCCCAGAGTTTGATTTTTTTATTGATTTCCTTTTTGATCGAATATCATTCGTTTTTCTTTTAGTGGGAAGTATGCTAACCTTACTAGTGTCCGTGTTTAGTAAATATTATATTCATCGTGAGCCTGGGTTTAAAAGATATTTTAATAATGTTCAATTGTTTTTTTTGGGTTACAGTATTGTAATAGTAGCTGGAAACTTTGAAACTTTATTTTTAGGTTGGGAGATGATTGGTATTACTTCTTTCTTATTAATTTCCTTTTATAGAAATAGGTATTTGCCTGTAAAAAATGCAATGAAAGTTGTTTCCTTGTATCGACTTGGGGATGTGTTTTTAATTTTAGCAATGTGGTTAAGTCATCATTTATGGCATGGTAATATATCATTTTATCAAATCCTTGATGTTGAAAAAACAGCAGTCTTAATTGAAAATCATAAAACATTAGCAATTTTTATTAGCATTTCTATTGTTATTGGCGCAGCCATTAAATCGGCGATGTATCCATTTTCATCATGGGTGGCTAGGGCCATGGAAGGCCCTTCCAGTTCTAGTGCTATTTTTTACGGCTCTTTGTCCATACATTTAGGCGTTTTTCTTTTATTGAGAACCTTCCCCTTTTGGCAACACTTGATGATTATAAAAATTGTAATTATAACACTAGGTCTATTGACTAGTTTAATTTGTAATTCTATTGCAAAAGCGCAGCCAACAGTAAAAACTCAAATTGCCTACGCCTCCATTACACAAATTGGCATTATTTTTATTGAAATTGCTTTAGGTTTTCACCAACTAGCATTATTTCATTTTGTAGGAAATGCTTTTTTTAGAACCTACCAAATTTTGGTTTCACCTTCGGTTTTAAATTATTTAATACACAATCAATTTTTTACCGGAGTTGTTAAAAATTTAAAACTACCAAGTAAATTGTCCAATACTTTTTATATGCTTTCCATAAAAGAATATAATATGGACATCACTTTGTTTAAATATTTTTGGCTGCCGTTTAAAAAAGCAAGTACTAGGCTTTTAATTTTTAATAACCGATTTTTTTATATTTTAATATCAATTCTTTTTTTATTAGGCATCTATTTAGATATCAACACATTTCAATCACACCCCTTATTGCTAAAAACTTTTGTATATTTATTTTCTTTGATCGCATTAATTTTAATTTTATTATCATTTAATGAGCGTAAATCAAGCATCATTGCTTGGTTAAATGTGGTATATGGGCATCTTTTTATCATGATGAGTATTTCTATCAATAGCCATATTCAATTTAAATATTTATTACTGTATTTAGTAAGCATTTGTTTTTTTGGCGTCTTAGGATACAAAGCCATTAAAAATTTAGAAAAAGAAACTGATGTAATCACATTAGATCAATACCATGGTAATAGCCAAATGCATCCCAAATTGTCCATCTTGTTTTTAGTAGCTTGCTTGGGGCTCATTGGATTTCCTATCTCCCCTTTATATATAGGTATTGATTTACTATTAACTTATATTGAAAGTGACCAGTATCTAATCATGATATCAGTTGCTTTAAGCTTGATTTTTATAGAAATCTCATTATTACGTATTTATACCCGACTATTCTGCGGCATTCCTTCCAATACTTCAGCACCTATTTCATTTAAGTCAGCCTAAAATCATATAATATCAATTAACAATTTTAACTTTATAAAATAATAACATGAATCAAACTAATTCTAATTCTCCTTTTTCTTCAAAATATCTTAAGGATGATTTGCCGGCAGGCTTAGTTGTTTTTTTAGTGGCCCTACCTTTATGTTTGGGCATTGCTTTGGCATCAGGAGCGCCATTATTCGCTGGGATTATTTCAGGGATCGTTGGTGGAATTTTAGTTGCATTTTTAAGTGGCTCTGCTTTAAGTGTAACGGGTCCAGCTGCTGGTTTGACGGTTATTGTTTTAAACGGAATTACGGAATTAGGTAGTTACGAAACATTTTTATTTGCGGTGGTACTTGCAGGGATTATTCAAGTGGTACTTGGTTATTTAAAAGCAGGAGTGATCGGATATTATTTTCCATCGAGTGTGATTAAAGGAATGTTAGCCGCTATTGGTATTATTTTAATATTAAAACAAGTACCCGTTGCTATTGGATACATGAAGGATTCGGGAGTACAGTACCATATTGGTGCTGTTATTATTGCTGCTACTTCGATAGCTATCATATTAATTTGGGACTTACCTGGTTTGAAGAAATTTGCATTTTTCAAATTTGTACCAGGCGCATTAATAGCCGTAATCGTTGGTATACTATTAAATAATGCTTTTATTACCTTTCAACCAGCATGGGTTTTAGATGCTTCGCAATTAGTTAATTTACCAAAAGCGGCTAGTATGAACGATTTTGTTAATCAATTTACACTACCTGATTTTACACAATTTGCAAATTACAAAGTATACGTTTTAGCTGTTACTATTGCCATTATTGCTAGTTTAGAATCTTTATTGAGTACCGAAGCGGCAGACAAATTGGACCCCTTTAAAAGAGTTACGCCTACCAATCGGGAATTAAAAGCCCAGGGTATTGGTAATATTGTTTCTGGCTTAATTGGTGGTATGCCAATGACAGCAGTGATAGTGCGTACATCTGCTAATGTGAATGCGGGAGGCAAAACAAAATTATCGGCAATTTTTCATGGTTTATTATTATTAGTGAGTGTTGCTTTTTTTGCTTCCTTCTTAAATCAAATCCCATTACCATGCTTAGCAGCCGTTTTATTATTAGTGGGTTATAAATTGGCTAAGGTTTCCTTATTTAAGGAAATGTATAAATTAGGCTGGGAGCAATTTATTCCATTTATTATTACCATTGTAGCAATACAGTTTAGTGATTTATTAAAAGGCATTACATTAGGGATGCTTGTGGCTATATTTTATATTCTAAGAACGAATTATAGAAGGGATTATAAATTTCACCAAGATGCAAAAGTAGATGGAGGTATAATCACCATTACATTAAGTGAACATGTAACTTTTATAAATAAAGGTAGTATTGCACTAAAATTAAGTAATATTGAAAATGGCGCCAGTGTGATCATTGAAGGCAAAGACGCCCACTTTATTGACTTAGACGTCCTTGAAATTTTGTATGACTTTAAAGAAAATGCAATTCAAAAAAACATTAATGTTCAATTTAATAATATTCCACAAAGGGTTAAGGTAAGTGGCCATTAGGTGGAAAATAAAGCTTCAATTATTTTACTCAATTTCATTCATTGTCATATTTCAATGATGATTTTTAAAACCATTTTATGAACAATTCATATAAAAAATTACTAGTCAACAATAAAAGATGGGTTACAGAACAGTTGGAGTTGGATCCTCAATATTTTGAAAATTTATCTCGTGGACAAACTCCAGAATATTTATGGATAGGTTGCTCCGATAGTAGGGTGCCTGCCAATACCATCACAGGAACAGATCCAGGAGAGATTTTTGTACATCGTAATATTGCCAATATGGTGGTACATAGCGATATGAACATGCTGAGTGTTTTATCCTATGCGGTAGAAGTACTTAAAGTAAAACATATTATAGTATGTGGGCATTATGGCTGTGGCGGTATAATTGCTGCTATGGGAAATAAACAGATTGGTTTAATTGATAACTGGTTAAGACATATCAAAGATGTATACAGGTACCATCACAAAGAATTAGATGCGATCCAAAATAAGGAACAAAGGGCGAGGCGTTTTGTGGAAGTGAATGTGATGGAACAAGTAAATGATTTAGGAAAAACATCTATTGTGCAAAATGCATGGAAAAATAAGCAACCTCTACATATACATGGCTGGGTATATGATATTAATGATGGAATCATTAAAGACCTAGATGTCACTTTTACATGCACCAAGGATTTACACAAAGTGTATCATTTAGATTAATCATAATATATTTTTTATTTGCAAGGGGTGTCTAGAACGTTCGTTCTAGACACCCCTTAAGTATTTAAGGAGAAGTATATATTATTTTCACCTATTTTTTTAATTATTGAAAATCAAAGTTTTATAAAATTGTAACATCCTATCCCCCTTATTGTTAATATTAAGTTCACATTAAGGTAACATTACGGTAATATTAAAATTCAATATTTGCTGAATAAATAATTACATCGTGAAAAGGTTATTACTATTAATTTGTTTTGTAGGATTTGCAATTATATCTCAAGCTCAAAAAGCTAAAATCATTGGTAAAATTACCAGTGTGAAAAATGAAGCATTAATTGGCGTTTCGTTAACCTTGAAATCTGATAAAACACAGGTTTCAAAAACAGATATAGAAGGTAGATTTAGTTTTACGATAGATGTTGCAAAAGCATATACCTTGGATTTAACTTATGTTGGTTATAAAAACAAGACGGTTAATGATATTAAGGCGACAGTTGTTGGTGAAGAGATTGTTTTAGATGTTTTATTAGAAGAAGCCAATTCTAAATTAGCCGATGTGGTGGTTTCTGCAAACAGATCAGCTAATAAAGGCGCAACTGATAATGCGTTGATTGCATTTCAAAAAAATACCAACACGGTTGCTTCCGTTATTTCTGCAGAATCTATTAAAAGAAGTCCAGATCGCAATACTGCGGAAATTTTAAAAAGAACACCAGGTGCTTCCATTCAAGAAGGGAAGTATATTATAGTAAGAGGTTTGGCAGATCGTTATAACCAAGCCATGTTGAATGGTATATTATTGACGAGTACAGAGCCTGACAGAAAAACTTTTTCATTTGATTTATTTCCATCTCAAATTATTGACAATATCATTATTAATAAAGCTTTCGTTCCTGAATTACCTGGTGAGTGGGCTGGAGGATTGATTCAAGTTAATACTAAAGATATTCCTTCAAAAAATTTCTTTAACGTTCAATTAGGGACAAGCGCAAATAGTTTAACTACTGGGAAAGATTTTTTTAAAGATAAAGGTGGTAAAACGGATTGGCTGGGTTTAGATGATGGCACTAGGTCATTGCCTATTGGATACACGACTAAATCGAATTTTGATACATCAAGTATTGGAGCTAAAACTGCCTTAGGAAAAACAATGTCTAATAATTGGGCGCCAGTTTTGACAACTGCAAAACCAAATGTTAATGTTCAATTAAATGGGGGTTTCACTGGCACTTTATGGGGTAAAAAAATTGGGGGTATGATTGGCGTTAGTTATGCAAATTCATATCGTTTTCAAGACAATACCAATAATCAAAACGTAATTACAAATGAAAAATTTAATCCAATCACAGAATTAAAGGATACCAAATATTTTCAGGACATAAATATGGGTGCAATTGCTGGTTTATCCATATTCTTAAACCCTTTGAATAAAATCAGTTATAAAGCAATTGTAAACGTAAAAACTGCCAATACATTCAATGCAAGAGCTGGAAAAGATTATTCAAGACAAGATTTAGTAAAAGGAAATGAGTTTGTTTTTGGTCAAAATACGTTTTTTACCAATCAATTGAATGGTGAACATAGCTTGTCTCAAAAGTTAAAATTAAATTGGTACGGCGCTTTCAATATACTAGATAGTTATACTCCAGACCAAAGAAGAATTTTGTACACTAAGAGTATAGCAGGAACTGATCCTTATGTATTGAATATTTCTAATACACTTTCTCAACAATCTGGTAGCCGTGTATTCCAATCTTTATCAGATTATATATATACGGGTGGTGGTGATTTAACTTTAAAAGTAAAACAACAAACTATTAAGGCTGGTTATATGTTGCAAATAAAGGATCGTTTGTATGATGCACAATTATTTGCCATCACTATGCCAAGAGACAATCCAGCATTAAGATTGTTGCCTGCTGAGTCTGCATTTGTAGCTGATAATTTTGGTACTGGAACTGATACTAAATTTGCTTTCAATTCTATTCAAAATAGAAACTTCAGATATATGGCCAACACTATATTGAATGCTGGTTTCTTGCAGTTTGATAATAAATTATCAGACGGTCTAAGGGTGGTTTGGGGTGTAAGGGTGGAGAATTTTGATCAATTAGTAGGCTCTGTTAAGAAGTGGGATGATAGACATACCTATTCAAAAGTGACTGACTTTTTACCTGGGGTGAATGCAACGATTAAATTAGCTCAAAAATCAAACTTAAGATTGACTGGTTCTCAAACAGTAATACGTCCAGAATTAAGAGAGTTATCTAAACTAACTATTTATGACTTTGAATTAAACGCTGCAGTTTCTGGAGAACCAAATTTGAAAAGAACTAAAATTACTAATTTGGATTTAAGGTATGAATTATACCCTTCTGCAGGTGAGGTGTTCACATTTGGGATATTCTACAAAAACTTTGAAAACGCTATTGAAAGTATCTATTATGAAGGCTCTGGAGGTTCAAGTTTATTTACTTATCAAAACGTATCTAAAGCAACTGCTTTTGGTTTTGAAATTGAAGGAAGAAAAAAATTAAATAAGCGCTTTACTTTACAAGCGAATGGATCATATATCAATTCTAAGATTAATGATGCCGCTTTAAATGTAAGCAGATCTTTACAAGGTCAGTCTCCTTATTTGATTAACACTGGATTATTATACGATGTGGTAGAAAAAGGATTTAATGCTACCGTCTTATTTAACCAAGTGGGTAAAAGAATCTATTTAGTTGGAGACGCTTTTGGTGCAGGTGCTCCAGATGTATTTGAAAATCCAAGAGCATTGGTTGACTTCCAAGTGAGCAAGAAATTTGCTAAGAACAAAGCGGAAATAAAATTAACCATTTCGGATTTATTGAACCAACGTCAAATTTTCTATCAAAATAATAATAGCAATACAGACTATGATAAGAGTACAGATGCAACTAGATTTTCAAGAAAATTTGGTACTACTTATGGTGTAACACTTAATTACTCATTATAATATAATAAACAAAAACTTTTTTAAATACAACAACAATGAAACAATTATTTATTTTATCTCTCGCTTTTTTAGCCATCACTGGTTGTAGAAAGATTGAAATGGACGGCGAAAAAGAAATTTTCGTAGTTACGAAGGAAGTTACCCCTGTAGGCGTAACCTCAAATACGATTACACTATCTGGTGTACTAACAAAAGACACTACTTTATATGCAAAAGATGTAAACTATCTTTCAGGTAAGGTATACGTTCCAAAAGGAATCACTTTAACAGTACAAGCTGGTGCTAAAGTACAAGGCAAGTCTGGTGCAAATGTGGCGGCATTAATTGTTGCACGTGGTGGTAAGTTAATTGCAAACGGAACAGAATCTTCTCCAATCGTGTTTACATCTTCTTCTGCAAATCCACAATCTGGTGATTGGGGTGGTATTGTATTATTAGGAACTGCAGCTGTAAATCAATCTTTAGCTTGGAAAGGAACAACTTATAATGGTTTAACTTCGGTTGAAGGTGGTGTGAATGATGCTGAAGTAGGTTATGGTTTAGCAGGTTCTGGTGATCCAGCATTTCCAACAGGGAATAATGCGGATAACTCAGGTTCATTAAAATATGTAAGAATTGAGTATGCAGGGTATGCGTATTTGCCAGACAATGAATTGAATAGTTTAACAATGGCTGGTGTTGGTAGTGGTACAACGATTGAATATATCCAAGTTACTTATGCAAAAGATGACGCATTTGAGTGGTTTGGTGGTACTGTAAACTGTAAGTATTTGATCGCCTACAAAACGCAGGATGATGATTTTGATACTGACTTTGGATATGCTGGAAATGTACAATTTGGTATAGTATTAAGAGATTCAGCAATTGCAGATATCTCTACTTCAGAAGCATTTGAGTCTGATAATGATGGAAGTGGTTCTACTAAAACTCCAAAAACATCTGCTGTATTCTCAAATATCACTGCTATTGGGCCAAGAGCAACATTAAGTAATGTTGGTAACACATTATACAGAGCTGGTGCACATATCAGAAGAAATACTGGTATCTCTATTATGAACTCAATTATTGCAGGATGGCCTAGAGCAATACAATTTGATGCTTCAACAGGAACAGCCGTTGATAAAAATATCGATGATAGCACGATCAGAATCAAAAATACTACATTAGCTGGTAACTCAGTTGACATCAACTATGTAGTGAGTGGTACACCAACTGGCGCTAGTAGTGCATCTTTATTGACTTGGTTTTCTAAGCCAGCATTTGGTAATACAATCCTAACGAGTGCAGCTGCAGATCGTTTAAAATTAATTCAACCGTTTAATTACACTAATCCTGATTTCACTCCATACGCAAATAACTCTACTCCTTCTGGAACGCTTAGTACAGCTGCTTTAACAGCTTGGGGACCATTAGGAATATGGGATGATGCAAATTTTACAAAGAACGGTGCTTTCACAGATGCTAAATTGCAAAATGCATTCTTCGAGAAGGTAACTTTTAGAGGTGCAGTAGCTACATCTGGTACCAACCAAACTTGGTGGAAAGGTTGGACAATTTGGAAATAAGATGTTTATTTAAAAAGTTTATGTGCTATAAAAAACGCCCCGAATTATCGGGGCGTTTTTGTTGAGGGCAGTCATCAATTAAAAATATCTTTTATTGAAACTAAATTTCGTTTAAACCTTTAATAGCTATTACGCATTAAACGCGTCCGCTACCCCTTTGTGTAAAATTTTTCCTGCTTTAATATTTAATCCTTTCGCAAGTGCTGCATTTTCAACACATGCCTTTTCCCATCCTTTGTTTGCAATTGCCATTGCATAAGGAAGTGTAGCTTGTGTTAACGCGCGTGTTGATGTTTGCGGAACTGCCCCTGGCATATTTGCAACGCAATAGTGTAAAATATTTTGTTCCATGTACACTGGGTTTTCATGTGTGGTTGGTTTACATGTTTCTATACAACCGCCTTGATCCACTGCAACATCCACCACCACTGTGCCTGCCTCCATTAATGCCAAGTCCACTTTTTTAATTAAATGTGGCGCTTTAGCACCATGTAATAATACAGCACCAATCACTAAGTCAACTGTTGGTAATTTTTCTTGTATCGCCATTAAAGTAGAATATTGTGTTACCACATTCGCTGGCATTACATCTGATAAATATCTTAATCTTGTTAAGTTGGTATCCATGATAGTTACATTCGCGCCTAGGCCTGCTGCCATCTTTGCTGCCTGTGTTCCTACAATACCACCACCTATAATTAATACTTCAGCTGGTTTCACACCTGGCACACCCCCTAATAATTTTCCTTTACCGCCGAATGGCTTGCCTAAATAATAAGCACCTACATTCACAGCCATTCTTCCTGCAACTTCCGACATAGGAACTAATAATGGCAAAGAACCATCAAGTAATTCCACTGTTTCATAAGCAATACATACTGCATGCGATTTCATCATCGCATCCGTTAATTCTTTGGATGCTGCAAAATGGAAATAGGTAAATAAAATTTGTCCTGCTTTAATTAATGGGAATTCCACCGCTAAAGGTTCTTTAACTTTTATAATCATTTCAGCAATTGCATACATGTCGCTTGCAGTTGCTAAAATAGCAGCGCCCGCTTTAATATAGGCCTCGTCTGAAAATCCCGAACCAGCGCCTGCTTTCGTTTCTACATAAACTGTATGGCCTTGTCTTACGAGCGCATCTGCTCCTTCAGGGGTTAAACCAACTCTGTACTCCTGAACCTTAATTTCTTTTGGGCATCCGATAATCATAAAATTTGTTTTATTTACTGCATAAATATCATCAAAAAGGAAATATTATGATATATTATCAAAAATTCAGTAAAATATACTATAAAAATTACTATTTTAAGAAATTGTCGGTAATTTTGACTGTTGTTATGCCCTTGGGCAGAAATTATTCCTTCACCTTCCATGCATCACTTATGAGTTTAGATTCCATTGATATTGCCATTTTGAAAATTTTGCAAAAAAATGCTTTGGCAAAAATCAAAGATATCAGCGCGCAAGTGAACCTTTCCATGAGCCCAACACATGACCGCATTAAACGTTTGGAATTGGAAGGATATATTCAAGGGTATGTGGGCATTTTAGATAGAAAAAAAATTGACCTTGGTTTAATTGTGCATTGTCATGTGACCTTAGACAAACAAACCACCAATAATTTTTCCGAATTCGAACAAATTATTTCACAGTACCCTGAAGTTATTTCCTGTAGTTTGGTATCAGGTAATTTTGATTATTTTTTAAAACTAGTCACCAAGGATGTGGAATCTTACAACAAATTTTATCAAGAAAAATTAGCAGTGCTTCCCATGGTGGCACATATTAATAGTTTGTTTGTGATGGATGAAATAAAAACCACCACCGAACTGCCGCTTTAATTATAAATAGTCAATTTATAAATTGATGCAAATGCAATTATTTAAATAACTAAAATAAAAAGTTTATAATGTATAACATACCTTATTACAAAGCCAAAGATCATCAAGAAGTGGTTGACTTTATGCACGCTAATCCTTTTGTTACTATTTGTGGCGTAGATAATGAAGGCTTTCCAGTAGTAACGCAAATACCTGTATTATTAAAAATAGAAAACGATAAAATAATTATTAGTGGCCATGTGATGCGCAAGCAAGATCATACGATTGCATTTGAATTTAATAATAATGTACTTGTCATTTTTTCTGCACCCTCCGCTTTTGTAAGTGCAAGTTGGTATTTAGTTAAGGAGGTTGCAAGTACCTGGAATTATCAATCAGTGCATGCAGTTGGTAAAATAGAAATGAAGGGTGAAGAGCACTTGTACAACTTACTTTCCGAGCTTACTGCTCATTTCGAAAAAGATCCCAATGCCCCCACACAGGTGAAAAATTTAGATCCGGATTATATGCAACAAAATATGGTAGCAATTGTTTCTTTTGAAATTGAAGTGACTGAACTTAAACATGTTTTTAAGTTAAGTCAAAATAGAGACGATGTATCCCATGAAAATATAAAAAAAGAATTAAGTAACGGAACACCTGCATGTAAGCATATGGCTGCTGCAATGAAACGATAAAAAATTTAGTTTACTTTACATTGTTCAAATTATATTATGATAGCTACCAAAAATTTAATCTTTGATTTAGGAAATGTCTTATATGATATTGATTTTAAAAAAATGAATGAAGGCTTTACTTCGATAGGAATAAAAAATATTGAGTCTCATTTTACCTTAAATCAATCACATTCATTATTTCTTGATCTTGAAATGGGTTTTGTCAATGAACAAGCATTTTTCGATGGCTTTCGTGCTTTATCAAATTTGCCTTTAAGCAATGATCAAATTACTATCGCATGGAATTCATTGTTAGTGGGGTTTAGAAAATCGAGCATTGAATGGGTTAAGGAAAACAATAAAACATACCCCACTTTTTTATATTCCAATACCAATCAAATTCACTGTGATCATTTCATTCCAGAATTTGAAAAGGAGGTGGCTGATTATCCATTTGAGTCCTTGTTTCAAAAGCCTTATTATTCTCATAAAATGGGGAT
>Ga0208966_1000207_pt1 | contig 19042 bp, 8 predicted proteins | sample GreLakmeHU45MSRF_FD_187701 | JGI IMG/M metagenome (GOLD analysis project Ga0208966, IMG submission 187701) | Freshwater lentic microbial communities from great Laurentian Lakes, MI, USA - Great Lakes metaG HU45MSRF (SPAdes) | ecosystem: Environmental > Aquatic > Freshwater > Lake | place: Great...
ACTGAACAACTTGACTATTTGTGGAAAAAGATAGGTTACGGTGTAACCAAAACTGATAGCGCAAGTAATAAATTAGCATTTAACGAATCTATAGCAAGTCCGTTATTGCTTAGAGCCGATAAATTATGGACTCAAGCCGGCGAAATCCCCGGAGTTAAACCTACAACCACATCTAGTGTTGTAAGAATATATAAAGATGGTAGTGGTTCATGGACATCAACTGTTAGGTGTGTAGAAGATACTACATCATCTGATAATAGAACTTGGAAAACTAATTCAACAGATTGGATTCCTCCTGAATTTGGCTCTACTTATCTTGTTACTGTATATATTGATAGTAATACTTCTACTACACCACAAACAACTGGTACTCAATTATTTGCAGCCGGCGCTAGCGGTAGTAGTAATGACGAATGGTTCTTTGATTATCAATCGGGCGTATTATATTTTATAGGTACTAATTTACCAACTGATATTGCATCTGGTGTTACGGGTAAAAGTATATACGTAAGTGGTGCTAGATATATTGGTACATTTGGTATTAGTGGTTCAGTATCTAGTACAAGTGCTGACTTAGGCAATATTCATATTGAACAAAATACAATATCATCTAGTAATACTAATGGCAACATTATATTAGATCCAAATGGTACTGGTGTTACTAACATTATAGGTAATTTGAATGTATCTGCTACTAGTAATCTAGGCCCAACGTCTAATGTAGTAATTACCGGTGGAACTATTGGTCAATTTTTACAAACTGATGGCTATGGATCATTAACATGGGCTACAGTAGACTCATTTAAAATTGCAAATGGCACATCAGAAGTATACACGTATCTAAATGGTAATGTTGGTATTAGTGCAGGTGGGACTAGTAATGTAGTTGTTGTAACATCGACCGGAGCTACATTATCCGGTACGTTAACTGCAGGAAATCTTACTGCTACCAATGACGTAGTTATTGGTGGTAACTTAACTGTTAGTGGAACCACACAATATATTAACGTAACTTCTACAGTAATTAAAGATCCTATTATTGAATTAGGTGGGGAAGCAAATGCGGGTCCTCTAATAACCAACGACACAAAAGACAGAGGTACATTATTACATTATTACACAACTAAAACAGTCGATGCATTTATGGGTTGGGATAACTCAGCTAGCGAATTTGCATTTGGTAGTAATGTCTCAGTAACTGATAATATAATAACGTTTAATGAACTAGGAAATATCCGAGCAGGTAATGCAAATCTTGGTGATATAGCATCAGCTAACTATTTTGTAGGTAATGGAACTTATTTAACCGGACTTGATACTGTAAGTGTAGGTGTTAGTACAGTCGCATTAAAGCTAGCAAATGGTACAAGTAACGTAAACATTCCGGTACAAAACGGAAACATAACTTTTGGTGTTAGTGGAAATAGTAATGTAGTAGTAGTAACTGGTACTGGAATAAATGTAGCAGGAACGTTAAACACCGGGATATATACTGCAAATTTTGGTAACGCAGGTATTACAAATACGTTATTAGTAGGTAATATTGTTACTGGTAGCGGAAGTGGTGGTAACATCTCTGGTGCAGATTATATTACTGCAAACATATTACAAGGTGTATTAACGTCCGGTACTAGCAATGTAAATATTCGTTCATCTGGTGGCAATGTAACTTTGAGTGTAGGCGGTACTGCCAACGTTCTTACGGCAACTACTACTGGTATAAATTTACTTTATAGCACTACTAGTATTGCTAATTTAGGTAATTTAGTAACTGCTAATTACGTTTCTGTAGCTGGAAATATTTCTACATCGGGTATAAAAACAGACAATTATTATTATGCTAATGGTTCTCCTCTAGATGTACAACAACCTGCTGGTTCTGATTCTCAATTACAGTTTAACGATAGTAGTGATTTTGGTGCAAGTTCCAAACTAACATTTAATAAAACTACTAATGTGTTTGCTGTTACCGGCAATATAACTGGTAGTAATGCTAGTTTAGGTAATTTAGTAACCGCTAATTATATAACTGTATCAGCTAACTTAACTTCAGGCAATGCAAGTCTTGGTAATTTAGCATCAGCCAATTATGTAACGGTAAATTCAAATTTGATTGCAGGTAATGCAAACATTACAAGTACATTAAAATCTAAAGATATCGATGTTACCGGTAATGCTACTATTGCCGGAAATTTAACAGTTAATGGTAATTTCACATATGTACAAAGCACTGTTACGTATGTTACTGATCCTATTGTTGAACAAGGTGGAGGTACCGGTGCAGCCGCATTAATAACAAATGATACTAAAGATAGAGGTGTAGTATTACACTATTATACAACTAAAGCAGTTGATGCTTTTATGGGTTGGGATAATAGTAACGGGGAGTTTGCTCTTGGTAGCAATGTATCAGTCACTGACAACATTGTAACATTTAATACATTTGGAAATATAAGAGTTGGTAACGCAGTACTTGGCAACTTAGCTACTGTCAACCATGTAACCGTATCAGCTAACTTAACATCAGGGAATGCTAACTTAGGTAATCTAGCTACTGCTAACTATGTAACTATCTCATCTAACTTAACATCAGGGAATGCTAACTTAGGTAATCTAGCTACTGCTAACTATGTAACTATCTCATCTAACTTAACATCAGGGAATGCTAACTTAGGTAATCTAGCTACTGCTAACTATGTAACTATCTCATCTAACTTAACATCAGGTAATGCAAATCTTGGTAATTTAGCATCAGCTAATTACGTAACTGTATTAGCCAACTTAACTTCAGGTAATGCAAGACTTGGTAATTTAGCATCAGCTAATTACGTAACTGTATCAGCCAACTTAACTTCAGGGAACGCTAATCTTGGTAATGCAGTTTCTGCTAATTATTTCTTAGGTGATGGTAGTTTATTGACAGGGGTCGCAGCCTCATCTGCTACTACAATACAAATTACTGAACAGTTTTCAGGTACATATTATCCAATACTAGCAAATAGCTATAACAACAATACCTATGCACTGGGGTCGAATGCTTCAATATCGTTTGATATTACACAAGGTGCTCTTACAGTAACCTCATTAAATGGTATAATTAATACAGCAGAGCAAACCAATATTACTAAAGTTGGTAATCTACAAAGTTTACAAGTTGGTAATGCTTCAAGTGATGGCACTGTCAAATTATTTGACGATGGTTCCGCTATTGCTACTGGTAATATTACAGCTAATTACTATTTTGGTAATGGCGCATTATTAACAGGCATATTAGATGCTAGCCAATCTATTGTAAGTTTACAATCAAATGTTAATGAAGCTACGTCCGGACAATATTATGTAAATTTTACAAATGATGTTACTGGTAGCTTACAAATTCAAGCCAATAGTAATTTAAGATATAGCGTTTCACTAGATACACTAAGTGCCGGATTGTTACAGGGAACATTAACTACCGGATCACAACCTAGCGTTACTAGTTTGGGTACTCTTTCTCAATTAAATGTATCTGGAAATAGTAATGTTGATGTTATAAATGCTTCTGGTAATATTACGGCACCTTACTATTTTGGTAACGGCTCACTATTAACCGGTGTAGCAATTGCTAGTACTGCAAATATTAGTTTTGAACAAACAGTAACGCAAGCTAATACTGGTTTATATTATCTACATTTTGGTAATGCCACAGCAGGAACTCAGGGAATTGCTGCCAATGATAACTTAGTATTTGATGCTACCCGTGGTGAATTGATTACTACTCTGCTAACTGGTACATTGACTACCGCATATCAGAATAACATTACAAGTCTTGGTCAACTTATTGGATTAGATGTTGCTGGTAATGCGACCATATCGGGTACTTTAACCGTTGGTAGTTTAGCTGGTACATTGACTACAGCCTCACAACCTGCAATAACACAAATAGGTACATTAGGTAATCTAAACGTATCAGGTAACATTGTCACTGGTAATTTGCTAGCAGATAATATTTACGGACCAATTAGAACTGCATCACAACCTTATATTACAAGTCTAGGTACATTAACTAGTCTTACTGTTTCTGGAAATATTACTGCCGGAAATATAGATGGTGGGAATTTAGTAACATCTAATTATTTTGCAGGTAGTGGGCTTTTACTATCAGATATAAACGGAGCTAATGTTTATGGAAGTGTATCTTCTGCTAATAGGGCAGGCACTGTTACTACAAATGCACAACCAAATATCACTAGTGTAGGAACACTAAGCAGTTTACGAGTAACAGGTAATGCTAATGTTGGTTCTATATCAACTGATAGTATCAACTACGCTAATGGAGATCCGTACATATTCAATGTTAGTGCTAATGGAAGTACTGGATATGTTCAATTCAATGATAATAATCAATTTACCGGTAATTCATACTTCACATATGACATAGCTACAAAAACATTAGCAGTACCTAATATTTCTGCTACAACTAGTAATACTGTTGCATTGAATGTGTCAGGTAATGCAAATTTTGCATCATTAAGTGCTGTTAAAATTACAGGTGGTCTTCCAGATTATGTTATTAAAACTGATGGATCTGGTAATCTAAGTTGGGTGCAGGTAGACACTAATCAAGCATTTACCGGAGCCTCATACGTATCAATAGCAAGAGATTTGTTTACGGTCGCAGACGCTACCACTAGTCAGATTACGTTATCAATGACTCCGGTTAGTAAATCAGCTATTCAAGTAAATATTGATGGTATAATACAACTGTCTGATTCATACAATTTGACCAACAATCTTTTAGATTTTGATGAATATTTAGAAGAAGGTTCTAAAGTTGAAGTTACGATGTACGGGGTCATTGATGTCTCCGGAGGTGACAATCAAATTCAATATAGTGTTTCAGGTGCATTTGATAGCAGTGCAAATTTAACATTTGATCCAGCTACTAATACGTTAACTGCTAATAAAGTAAACGTTACTGACGGTCCGTTAACTATAAGCGGTAGTACAATATCTGTTACTACTGGGGTAAGTGCAGGTATATTTAATCTTGGTACACCTAATATTACAATGGGTTCTACTAGCAGTAATGTTATAATTGGATCAAGTTCAGGTAATATAGTACTTAAGGGCACAGTATTGGCTACTGAATTTGCTAGTAACAGAGCCGCGGTTGCGATAAGTTCAGCTACCCAAATTGATAGCTTCTCAACCACAAAATATAGAACAGCTAAATATGTAGTAAGTGCTAAAAGTGATGTAGGATATCAGTCATTAGAAGTATTATTGATACATGATGGTGGTAATAGTTATATTACTACTTACGGAGCAATAGGTACGGTAACAGATGACGATATTGTAATACTGTCGAGTAATGTAGTTTCTGGATATGTTTGCTTGTATGCAACTGATATATATCCAAATACTTCAGTTAATTTGTTAAGCACTTACGTGAATATTTAAGGATAATACAAAAATGGCAGACAAATATTTTAATGTTAAAACTGGCGTAAAGACCGGAAATATAACATTAGACGCTACAACCGGTAATGCTAACGTAGCGAATATTAGTGTTTCTGGATTAGCCAACACCGCTAATTTGTTTGTTAGAACCTATTTAGAATCAAATTTAATACCTTCCGGAAACGGTGAGCAATCTTTGGGTACGTCTACCCATAGATATAAGGATTTTTACCTAACCGGAGCTATCAATCTAAATGAATTTTCTATCGAGGCAACGGCCACAGAATTAACTTTTAACGGTAATATCATTGCAAATGATGCAATTTTCGACTCAGTAACAGTAAATCAAACGCTTGAGATAAATAGTACTATAAACTCTACTTCCACAGACACCGGTGCACTTGTCACCCCTGGAGGAGTAGGGATAGCAAAGGATTTGACAGTGGGTGGTAATATTAATTTAGCTGGTGGCGGGACAACTCCGCTAGGAGCAATTGGGTATAACACTCAGGTAAATAGTATTGAGTTTAAATTTACATAATAGGAAAAATACATGGCAACAGTTGGCGCAAGATTACAAAACGACGGTACTCTACTGACCGCAGGTACTACTCCGGGCGATTTAGATACCGGGTTTGATGAGGTTACTCAATCTTCTCACAGTGTTACGGTTGAAAACATTTTCTCTTACGAATTTGATGAAGTTACGCTTCCCGGCGGCGCACCATCTGGTGGCTCAATTTTATTGAATGGTACAAGTCAATACTTGACTACCGCTGGATCAGGTGACTTTCAATTTGGTACTGCGGATTTTACAGTTGAGGGATGGTTCTATTCAACATCTAACAACTTTCAACGTTTATGGTGTTTCCCAGATGGCGACAACGTTGAAATAATGAATGGACAAGTTTATTATTGGAAAGGTTCTGGATTGCCAATTGGTAGCGGTTCTGATACTTTCTATTTAAATCGTTGGATGCACATTGCATTAGTAAAAAAAACAACAGTAGGTGTTAATAGTGGAAATCCAGTAGCAACAGTGTATGTTAATGGTGTATCTATGATTGTAGATAATAGCCCATATAATTCTGCTAGCTCACGTTCATTAGCAATAGGTGGAGAAATAACAGTAAGCATTCCCGGTCAAGATGCAACATTAGGAACAGTAGATGGATATTTTACCGGTAACATAACTAATTTCCGTATAGTAAAAGGATTAGCGGTGTACACAGGTAACTTTAGCACACGTATCGCACCGTTTAGTGCAACACAAGAAGCAAGTGTTAATATTTCTTCTATTACAGGATCAGTAACAAAACTACTACTAAACATGGTAGATTCAGGAACTTTAGTAACAGATAGTTCGGGAACAAACAAGTCTGTAACTAATCAGGGCAGTGCAACATTTAGTGCGCTTACACCATTATCAAGTAATTATAACGGTGCAATGAAACAGAGAAAGTCTGGTGAATTGCTAGTTAAAAATGAATTTGATGAGTATACAGGTATAGTGTGAGCAACACTATAAACTAAAGAAAACCATATTAAGAAATAAAAGGAACTAAAAATGGCAAAATTAAAAGATGGTACTAGAGTTTACGGTGGGTTACAAGTAGACCAAACACTTACCGTAGCTAATATAACAATTAGCGGTAACTTGTACGTAAATGGAACAACTACAGCAGTTAATAGTACAGTAACTCAAGTAGAAGATCCGATATTTGAATTGGGTGGTGGCGCAAACGGCGCGGCACTAACAGGACAAGACAATAAAGAACGCGGTATATTAATGCACTATTACAATGGTGCCGCAGTTGACGCTTTCATGGGATGGCACACAAGTAATGGACAGTTCGAATTTGGTAAGGCTGCAACAGAAACTACTGGTAACATTGTAATTGGAACATACGGTAACGTTAAAGCAGATCACTATATTGGTGAAGGTGACCAATTAGGTAATATTACTGGTGCAAACGTTACTGGTACAGTAGCAAGTGCTACTGCGGCCACTACAGCAGGTACAGTAACAACAGCCGCACAACCAAATATTACAAGCGTTGGTCTATTAACAAGTCTAGTAATAGGTAATGCAACTGCTAATACAACATTTGGTAATGGTATATTTACAGCTACTGGCAACGTTAATGCCGCATTCTACTTTGGTAATGGTAGCCAGTTATCAGGATTACTAGCTGACACTTCTAAGAAAACTGCTAATGGTTCAAGCGATGTAAATATTCCAACAGAAAACGGCAACGTCACTATCAGTGTTGGTGGAACTGCTAACGTAGTAGTTGTAACATCAACTGGTGCAAATGTTACAGGTAATTTAGATGTTACTGCAAATTTAACAGCAGGTAACATCAGTACTACTAATACAGTAGGAGCTGGTAACGTTAAAGTAAGTTCACTAACATCAACACGTGTTACATTTGCAGGTACAGACGGCCTATTAGTAGATGATGCAGATTTAACATTTACTACAGGTACAAATACATTAGCTGCTGGTAATTTAGATGTTGTTGGAACAGCAAATCTTGGTACAATCAAGTCTACTGGATTAACTGGTGGAAAAATTGCTTATATTAACGGCTCAAATACTTTTGTTACTGACAGTCAATTATCATATGATGATGCTAATGACAAACTTTCTACAGGTAACTTAGAAATTACAACATTAGCAAACGTTGGTTCTGCTAAAATTATGGATTTGACTGGAACAAGAGTTCCGTTTGTTAATGGAACTAACACTCTAGTTGATAGTACAAACTTCACGTTCACTACTGCTACTGACAAATTAAATACTGGTAATCTAGAATTAACAAGTACAGCAAACGTAAACGAAGTTATTGTTAGAACATTGACAAGCACACGTGTACCATTTGTTGATACTGATAAGTCATTAACTGATTCAACTAACTTCACTTTCACTACTGCTACTAATAAAGTAGATACCGGTAATGTAGAATTAACACATACAGCAAATGTAAACGAAGTTATTGTTAGAACATTGACAAGCACACGTGTTCCGTTCGTTGATTCTGATAAGTCATTAACTGATTCAACTAACTTCACTTTCACTACTGCTAGTAACAAAGTAGATACTGGTAATCTAGAATTAACAAACACTGCAAACGTAGATGAAGTTATTGTTAGAAGTTTAACAAGCACACGTATTCCGTTTATTGACTCAGATAAATCATTGACTGATGCTTCAGGTTTCACCTTTACAACAGCAACTGGTTTAGTTAATGCGGCAAACATTGAAATTGCAAGTATGGCTAACGTAGCAAATGTTACAGTTCGCTCAGGTGGTAGAATTACTGGTGATTTAATCCCGTCTGCTGACGTAACATATGATTTGGGTAGTGACACACGTGCATGGAAAGATTTATACTTGTCTGGTACTAGTATTCGACTTGGTACACAGTCAATCACAGCTAATGCATCTACTGTAAGTATGTCTGGTGATTTGTCTGGCGCAAATGTATTTGCAACAGCTAATGCTAATATTACCGGCAACGTTAATGGTGGCAACATCATCACATCAAACTTAGTACAAGGTGCTACTTTAACTGCTACTGGTAACGTATTTACTACTAACATTCGTGCCCAAGCAGGAGCATCCGGCATTACAATGACTGCTGGTGCAGGTGGTACAATTACATTAGTTCCAGAAGGTGTTGGTTCAGTTGATGTTTCTAGTAAGAAAATTACTAATCTTGCAACACCAACAGAAGCAAGTGATGCGGCAACAAAAGGTTATGTTGATGCAAATTCACAAGGTCTTGATGTTAAAAACAGTGTTCGTGCAGCCACAACAGGTAACAGAGCATTAACTGGTTTAACAGCAGTCGACGGGGTAACTCCAGTTGCAGGTGATCGTATTCTTGTACGTTATCAAACTACTGGTTCAGAGAACGGTATCTATACTGCAGCCAGCGGAGCATGGTCACGTGCTGTTGATGCAGACACAACTGGAAAAATCACAGGTGGCACATTCACATTCGTTGAAGAAGGTACACTATATGCTGATACAGGTTGGGTAGTTTCTACCAATGGTACAATAACAATTGGTACAACTGCTATTGAGTGGACACAGTTCTCTGGTGCAGGTGCATATACTGCGGGCAGTGGCTTAACGTTAAATGGTGGTCAATTCTCAGTTAATACTGATGGCATTACTACTGAAATTTCTGCTGGTAATGTTATAGTTAAAGCTAGTGCAGTATTCACAACACCAAACATTGGTGCGGCAACCGGTACAAGTTTGAATTTAAGTTCTGGTACAATTGAATCAGGTAGTATTACAGTCGCGGCAAACAGTGATATCACACTAAGCGGTGTTGGTTCACAAATTACAGGTGCTAATTTAATAAGTGCAACTTATCTAACTGGTACATTAACAACTGCGGCTCAGCCAAATGTTACAAGTGTCGGTACACTAACAAGCGTAGATGTTTCAGGTGCAGCAACTTTTGGTGCTAATGCAGTTACTGCAAATTCAGGTGGTATCTATACTAATGGTTACTACTATGCTAACGGTGCCTCAATTGACTTCCAAACAGCATCTGGTAACGCATCAGAACTACAATTTAAGTCAACAACCGGCAATGACTTGCAAGCAAGTGCTAATTTAACATTCGACCCAGCTACATCTAACTTAACAGTTACCGGTAATATTGTTACTGGTTCTTATGGTAACATTAGTGGTGCAAACGTTGTTAGTGCAAACTCATTTGTAGCAAGCACATTAACATCAGGTCGTGTTACATTTGCCGGAACAAGTGGTTTATTAAGTGACGATGCTGATTTAACATTCAATACTGCTACTAATTTGTTAACTGCAGGTAATATTGCGGTTACTTCATTAACATCAGGTCGTGTTACATTTGCAACTACAGATGGTAAGTTGGTAGATAACGCAAATCTTACATTCAGTGGTACCGAATTAAAAGTAACAGGTACAGCAAATATTACTACTAGTATTGCGACTGCGGCATTAACTGCTACTGCTAACGTACAAGGTGGTAACTTAATTGCTGATAACTTAACAACTGCAAATGCATTGGTTATTTCTGAAGGCAGTACACATAGACTAATTAGCAATGCTACATTGTTCTTAGGTGCAAATGATACATTGACAGCAGCCAATCTTACAGTTGGTACTGGTAATGTAACTACTGGTAATTTGTCAGTAGCTACTAACGTTATATTCAGTGCTTCTGGTAATCTTACTGGTGCAAACGTTATTAGTGGTACTACGTTGACAGGTACATTAAGTACTGCGACACAAACTAACATTACATCATTGGGTACATTGACTGGTTTAACTAGCGGTGGAACTGTTGACTTTACTACATCAAGCAATGTAACTTTAGGCCCAGTCGCTAACGTTCATATTACTGGTGGTTCTAGTGGTCAAGTTCTTACAACAAATGGTTCTGGCGTATTAAGTTGGGCAACAAATGACACAAGTAGAATTGTTAATGGCACAAGTAACGTAAGCATTGCAACTTCTGGTGGTAACGTTGATATTGTGTCTAATGGTAACACTGTAATTCAAGTCACGGGTACTGGTGCTAATATTGCTGGATATGTTACTGCAACCGGTGATATTCAAGGCAATAATATTACTGCTAGTAATGTATTTGTAGCAAGCGGAACAATTGATGCGACTAGTGCGGCAACTGGTACAATTAAAACTGAAGGTGGTATTTCTGCTAAAGGCAATATCTATGCTGGTAAATCAGTTGGATTTGCTGATAACAACGGTAATACTGCAAGTAAGGCATATATTCAATTTAACTCTACAGCAAATAGTCTAGATTTTATCTTCAATTAATTGGAGGTAATCAATGGCTACGATTGCGGCTAGGTTAAGTAATACCGGCACACTCTACGCTAATTCAGTAAGTAGCGTAGGGTTTAATGAAGTCAATCAAAGCAATGTAAGCATCACCCCTAACGGGGTGTTTGCTTATACTTTGGACGAGTACACCGGAACTGATAATGGCAAGGCCATGCAACAGCTAAATACGGGTATACTAAAAATTTCCGGAGTTTTTGATGAAGTAACGGAAATATCATAAGTATATGAGTAAGGTAAAATAAAAGCATGGCACTCTTACGTTCAGGTACTAGAATATATGGTAATGCAACAATTGATACTGTTTTGGAGATCAGTGGTCAAGATACCGCTACCAGTAACAGTACCGGCGCATTACAAGTAGCAGGTGGTATCGGGGTAAAGGGTAACATATTCAGTTCTGGAAATGTTACTGCGTTAAATGCTAATCTGGGTAACTTGGTAGTTGCAAATTACTATCAAGGCACACTAACAACAAATAGTCAACCAAATATAACAAGTGTCGGTACGCTAACTAGTTTAACTGTTACCGGTAATATAAGTGGTGGAAACGCTACATTCACCGGTAATTTAATTGTTAATGGAGATTTAGTATATGCTAATATCTCTACACTAAACATAAAAGATCCAATAATTGAGCAAGGCGGAACCGTAGACGGTACTCCTTTAATTACTAATGACGGTAAAGATCGTGGCTCAATATTACATTACTATACTGGCAATACAGCACGTGACGCATTCATGGGCTGGGATACATCAAATGCAGAGTTCTCATTCGGCAGTAATGTAACCTTATCTAGTGAAGTTGTAGTATTCAATACTTTTGGTAATGTACGTGCAAATACTTTTATAGGTAATCTAAGTGGTTCTGCTACTACGGTAACCGATTCTTCACAACCTAATATAACAAGTGTTGGTACACTAACTAGTTTAACTGTTACCGGTAATGTATCTGCCGCAAATGTGCTAGGAACAATTAGAACGAGTCATCAACCTAGTATTACTAGTTTAGGAACATTAGCTAATTTAAATGTAACTGGTCCTGCTAATTTAGGTGTTGTTAGCGATGTCCGTATAATGGGCGGTAGTACTAATCATGTGTTAACTACTGATGGTAACGGCAATTTAACTTGGTCATTACCTACATCCGGTGGTAATGCTAACGTTGCAGGCTCTAATACACAAATTCAATATAATGATGGTACTAATTTAGCTGGTAGTGCCAATTTAACATTCAATAATACATCTAACACCTTAACAGTAGACAAAATAACAGTTACTGATTTGAGCGTTACTGGTAATGTTACTAGCAATTTAATACCATCGGTTGATAGTACATATGATTTAGGTTCTAGTAGTCGTAAATTCAAAGATTTGTATCTTTCAGGTAATAGTTTGCATTTATCAGACTTAACAGTAACGGCTAATAATGGTAATTTGAGTTTACCAAACACAGTATTCAGTGGTAAAACTTTTGTATCCAATGTAAGTAATTTAAATATTTCAGGTGGAACAACTGGTTATATATTAAGCACTGATGGATCAGGTAATTTAAACTGGGTTAGTGCAGGGAATGCACTACAGTCATCTGGTGGTATTAGCATAGTGTCAAACATTGCTAACCTAGTTGCCGGCTCTACAATTGATGTATCGGTTAGTTATGCTGATGCAAACTTTCCAGGTGGCAAATATACAATCGCACAATTAGGTCCTGTATCATTAAGCACAACTGATGTTTGGTACACTGGTTCAACTAGTAAGAATGCTTATGCAAACTTTATTGCCGGAACCGTTAATACACAAAACGTAAATGTAACATTTAGTCTAGCAAATGCTACATTTAATATACAAAGTAGTGACTATATCAATATTGGTAGCAGTAATGTAACTGGTGCAAATCTAGTGGCATTGAATATTACAGCTAACGGCACATATACAATTCCAAGCGCATATTTAACAGTAGCCAATACACAAACTAATTCAACTGTCGCAGTAACTGCAAATCTAACAACAAGTAGAGGTGCATATCTTTCTACTGGTACAACATTAACAAACAATCAACATGTACCGTTTAACGTGACTGCATTGAGTGGATCATTTGGTAGTGCTACAGTTCCATATTTTAGTTTGAATCAAACCTTTAACTGGAATGCATCTACCACATCTGGTGCAACAGTAGCAAGTGGAAATGTTACGTATTCTATTCAAGGTGTTGGTTCTGCAACTACATTAACAAGTGTTGGTGCAACAAGTGGAACAAGTCCTTCACTAGACAGCACAACGAATTACACTATCACAAGTAGTGATTACTTTGGTGCAGGCGCATTTGGTGCAGGTAGTAGAACAATGACTGCAACTGTAAACGGTACAGTTACTGCGGCAACAAAATATTATCCACTGTTCTTTCAAATAACATCCAGCAGTCAAGTCCCGGCATTTACAACAAGCACTACTAGATTAACATCAAATGTTATAGTAGGAACATCAGCGACAACATCAGCGACACCGTCATATTATTTATGGATGGCAACACCCTCTACCAATACAGGAGTTTTATCCGGGGCGAATCGCACATTTAAACATGTATTTTTAGGATCAGACATTGTAGACACACCTGAGGTATCAAGTGAAACGACAATTTCTGGTCAATCGTATAATATATACGGCTTCACTAATTTTAGTGTAGCAACTCCAATTCTAGTTACGGGATAAAATGGCAGCATTAACCTTCCCATCCCCAACGCAACTGAAAAATATTTCTGGTCCTACGGATGGGTCAGACGCCGCTACAAAAACATATGTTGATAGTCAACTCAGCGATCAGGCAGTTAATGCAGCCGGATCTAACACTGAAGTACAGTTTAACAATGCTAACTCATTTGGTGCTAGCAGTAATTTTACATTTAATAGCGCAACTAGCATACTAACTGTTACCGGTAATATTGTATCAAGTAATGCTAATTTAGGTAATACAGTCTCATCAAACTATTTTATAGGTAGCGGTAATAATTTAAGCAATATACAAGGTGCTAATGTTAGTGGACAAGTTGCTAACGCATTATTATCAGGTACTGTCTACACTAATGCTCAACCAAATATTACTTCAGTTGGTACACTAAGTAGTTTATCAGTAACCGGCGATATCTCTGGCACAAACTTAACATTGTCTGGTAATTTACTAGTTGGTGGTACATTAACTACAGTAAATTCTACAACTACACGTATAGTTGATCCAATAGTTGAACAAGGTGGCGGCGCAAATGCAGCCGCACTAAGTTCTAATGATGGCAAAGACCGTGGACAGTTATTACATTACTACACAACACAAGCAGTTGATGCATTCATGGGTTGGGATAACTCAAATGCAGAGTTTGCATTTGGTAGTAATGTTAGTATGTCTAGTGAAGTTGCAACATTCAATTCATACGGTAATGTTCGTGCTAAGGTATACTATGGTGATGGTAGTCAATTAACCGGAGTTGCCGCAAGTTCAGCAACTTCGGCCGGCACAGTAACAACAGCCGCACAACCAAACATTACTTCAGTTGGTACATTAAGTAGTTTAAGTGTATCAGGTAATGTTGATTTCTACGGTGCAAATGTAAGTTTAGGGAATGTCAGTAATCTACATATTACTGGTGGAACAAGTGGTTATTTCTTAACAACAGATGGGTCAGGTAGTTTAAGTTGGGCGGCACAAACCGCATTAACCGCCACTGTAGATGAATTTACTGCTAATGGGTCATATACTACATTTACATTATCTACTACACCGTCAAGTGAAAATGTTACAATGGTTGCCGTTCAGGGTGTATTACAACCCAAATCGTCTTATTCATTAATGGGACCACAACTAACATTTGATGCCGCTCCCCCGGCATCGGCGTTTATTGAAGTAACAACATTTAGTGGTGGAGGTGGTGGAGCCGGCGGTGATGGAGGATCATTATCAGCTTTATACAGAACGTACACAGGTGACGCTTCTACTACTGGATTCACTGTAACCTCAGGGGCTACTGCTAATACTGTTCTTGTAGCAGAAAATGGTATTTTACAAAGACCTACAACTGATTATACAATAGCAGGTACTACATTAACATTTGCGACAGCTCCGGCAGTTGGTGTAGACATACAAATTCGTGAACTAAGTGGCGGCGGAGGTAGTAGCCCTGCACTGACTTGGAACATAGCAAGTAGCAATGCTACTATGACTGCAAATAATGGATACTTTGTTGACACATCAGGTGGTGCTAAGACAATGACATTACCAACTAGTGCAACATTAGGTGATACGATTCGTATTAATGACTTAGCTGGATCGTTTGCCACATACAATTTAACAGTAGCACGAAATGGTCATAAGATTCAAGGAATAGCTGATAATTTATTAGTAGATGCGGATCAAAGTAGTTTTGGTTTAGTATACAGTAACAGCACATATGGCTGGAAAGTATTGGAGTTATAATGGCAACAAATTTAAAATCGGTAAAAGCAGCCGCATTAACTTCTGTTATCAATAGTGTCGTATCTTCAGGAGTAAAGATTACTGGACTAACATATATTGGAAGTGCTACTGCGGCAAACCCGGCTGGTAGTGAAACAGTTACTATCGCTGGTAGTGGGTTTAATGTTGGTGCAATAGTGTATATTGATACTACTAGTTGTGCAACTACATATGTAAGTGCAACAAGTTTAACATTTACAAGTCCTGCAAAAAGTGCAGGATCATATCATCTTTATGTTTATAATACAGATGGTAGTAGTGGTATATTACCTTCAGGATTTATTTCAAGTAGCATACCGGTATGGGTAACAGCTAGCGGAGCACTATTAGGAGCAGGAGCTAGTGCGTCTTATTCACAATCAGTGAGTGCCACTGGAGATGGTAGTATAACGTATAGTGTAACTAGTGGTAGTTTACCAACTGGTTTAAGTTTGAATTCTAGTACCGGTGCTATTACAGGAACATCATCTAACACTACAGGGACTAGTACATTCACTATTACTGCAACTGATAGTCAGAATCAAACAGCAAGTAGAAGTTTTAGTATTCTTGTTGCGGCGGCTACTCCAACAGTTGAATACTTAGTAATTGCAGGTGGAGGTAGCGGCGGATCTCCTTATGGCGGAGGAGCTGGTGCTGGAGGATTTAGATCATCCGTTATTGGTTCTACTTCTGGTGGGGGGGCAGCCGCCGAATCCGTATTAAGTGTAAGTGCAGGAGTTCAATATACAGTAACAATTGGTGCAGGCGGCACCGGACAAAACAATACATACTCTCCTGGAAATAATGGATCAAATTCTGTATTAAGTACTATTACATCTTTGGGTGGCGGCGGAGGTGGCTGGCGATATGGTAGTGGCCAAGGGTCAAATGGTTCATCGGGTGGTTCTGGAGGAGGTGCTCCGGATAATGCTTGGAGTGCTAGTTTTACCGGTGGCGCCGGAACAACAGGACAAGGATATGCAGGTGGTGGTCAACCAACTCATGTTCAATACTTAGCTTCAGGGGGCGGTGGCGCCGGCGCAGCCGGAGTTCACGCTTCTTCGGGTGGCGCAGGAGGCGCTGGTCAAACAAACTCTATATCCGGTAGTGCTACAAATTATGCTGGAGGCGGCGGTGGTGGAAATAATGTTGGCGCGGGTAAGCATGGTGGCGCTGGAGGCACTGGCGGCGGGGGACGCGGTGCTGGCGCTGGCCTGGCTTCTGTCAATGGAACTGTGAACACCGGAGGAGGTGGAGGTGGAGGTGGAGATGGTGGCTATGAACTTTCTGGCGCAGGTGGCTCCGGCATAGTGATTATTCGCTACGCAGATTCATATCCATTAGCCACTTCAACAACAGGCTCACCAACAGTTTCAAATCCAACTGGTTATAGAGTCTATACATTCACTGCTTCCGGCAGCATAACATTCTAAGAGAACGATATGACATTAAAAATCACATCAGATAACATAGCATCAGCAACACTAAGCAGTTTAGGCGGTGGTGTTAAAATTACCACAGTTGCATATCCTGGTAGTGTTACTGCCGCAGATCCTGCAGGCGGAGAAACAATTACAGTTACAGGTAGTGGATTTAATAGTGGTATCATTGTGTATATAAACAATACTATACCTTGTGCTACAACATATATTAATAGTACTAGTTTAACATTTGTTGCACCCGCAACAGGTGTAGGTACATACAATATTGTGTTATATAATACTGATGGTTCTAGTGGTGTAAAGCCTATAGGAATAATTTTTAGTTCATTACCGTCTTGGGTAACAGCTAGCGGAGCAATAAACGGAGTTTCTATCAATACTGCATATTCAACAAGCGTTAGTGCAACAGGTGATGGTACAATTACATATAGTGTAACTACTGGTAGCTTACCTACTGGTTTAAGTTTGAACAGCAGTACCGGTGCAATAACCGGTACTGCACCTAACACTGCCGGTACGAGTACATTCACTGTTACTGCAACTGATAGCCAAAATCAAACCGCAAGTAGAAGTTTTAGTATAGCCGTTACATCGGCTACCCCAACAGTAGAATATCTAGTAGTAGCCGGCGGCGGCGGTGCAGGTGCCAGTGGTGGCGGTGGTGGGGGTGCTGGAGGGTTTAGGACTGCATCAGGGTTTGCAGTGACCGCTGGTGTTGCTTTAACAGTAACAGTTGGTGCAGGTGGCGCTGGCAAAAACGGCACATCGCAGCCATATTTTACAGGGGACTCAGGGTCAAACTCTGTATTTGCAACTATTACTTCAACTGGCGGCGGTGGTGGTGGTGGTTTTGATAAAGACGGTGTTTTAGGTGGCTCTGGTGGTGGCGCTGGACAGGATAACAATGTTAGTGGCACACAATTAGGCGGTACAGGTAATGCAGGTAGTTATACTCCAGTAGAAGGATATGCAGGCGGAACTGGAACACGTGGTAGTGGAACAGATTACAACGCTGGCGGCGGCGGCGGCGCAGGAGCAGTTGGAGGGAACGCAACGACAAGCCCCAATGCGGCGGGTAGCGGTGGCATTGGCGCAACATCTTCTATTTCTGGTACATCTTATTACTACTCCGGCGGAGGTGGTGGTGGACAAGCTGTTGGCGGCGGTACTGGTGGTAATGGTGGTTTAGGAGGTGGCGGTGGAGGAGCCGGCGGTACTGCTGGCACTGGCGGCACTGGCGGAACTGCAAATGGGGGTGTAGGTGGAATCGGAGTTAATGCTCACGGCGGTAACGGGGGAGTTAATACTGGCGGTGGTGCAGGTGGCAGTACTCATAGTACTGGAAACGGCGGTACTGGTGGTTCAGGAGTAGTAATTATTCGCTACGCAGATTCATATGCGCCTGCAACAAGTACAACAGGTAGTCCAACAGTCACTAATCCAACAGGATATAGAGTTTACAAATTCACTGCTTCCGGCAGTATAACATTCTAAGAGAACAATATGGAAATAGGACCTGGAATTAGTTTTGGAGGAGGTATCACTGCATCTATTCAAAGTATGCTTCAATTATTAGTGGTTGGAGGAGGCGCCGCTGGCGCGGGAAATGGTGGCAATTATACAACCGGTGGCGGTGGCGCCGGCGGATTAATTTGGGTAACTGTAATAAATATTATTGGTACAGGAACATATACTGTTACTGTAGGTGCCGGCGGTATAGGTAACGGAACGTTTGAACAAGGCAGACTGGGTAATCAAGGTACTGCCTCATCAGTATCCGGAACAAATACTAGCATGAATCAC
>Ga0208966_1000212_pt1 | contig 18932 bp, 34 predicted proteins | sample GreLakmeHU45MSRF_FD_187701 | JGI IMG/M metagenome (GOLD analysis project Ga0208966, IMG submission 187701) | Freshwater lentic microbial communities from great Laurentian Lakes, MI, USA - Great Lakes metaG HU45MSRF (SPAdes) | ecosystem: Environmental > Aquatic > Freshwater > Lake | place: Great...
TTTGCCCCACGATTGTACATTGGTATAATAATTACTCATATCCTACTATTATATCACGAAAACTTAGTCTAAGTCAAGGAATGCCGTTTCTTTTCGGATGAAGATAAACTTTTCTTCTTTGGTTGCCCCGTTCAATTCTAAAACATTATCTAGTCTATTATAATCATTCCATACTTCTCCTTCGAATTTAGGATACTTAGGAATGATTATATTTTGATCTCGGAGAAGTCTTAAAGGAATAAATCCACCGACACAACTAGTCCATTGATAATTAGACAGAATATCATGTTTATTCATTCGTTTTGTTATCCAGTAACAATCATCTATATCTTCGGCATAACCCACCAATCTACAAAGCGTCGAAGAGGTTAATACTGGTTCATTGAAATATTCCTTCGCTTCTTCTAACAAGTCCTGTCTGTCTACATTCATATTTAAAATTCCTTAGAATATTCATTGACCTTTTTTAGTAACTCAGCGCCATATCCAATCGTGAGATTCAATGCTTTCCCACCAATAACTTGTGTAACTGCACGGTCGGCTTCCTGTTGATTATCGAATGTGACTCTACCTTTTAGCCCAGTCAAAATAAATAAAATAGAAACATTTGCCGAGATTTCTGGACTATTGATTAGCAGATCAGGATTATTTATCAAGTCATGTCCAGAACGATCCGAATAGAATTTGTAATTATTCTTACCCGTTAGTTGGATATAACCACGTCCGCGAAATTTCCATCCGTCACCTTCTTCTAGATTACCCATTGACCGACCCAAAGAATTACCTTTGCCATAGATTAATTCTCCGAATTTCTCTGGTGACTTTTTAATGTCGTTTAATTCTAGATCAGAGAGAACACTGACTCTTGTTCCGAATACAGATCGAATTCGTTCGTTACTAGTCTTAGAATAATCTAAGTTTTCTTGACGTGGCACCAGACCACATTCTTTTTTCATGTTAGCAAGGATGGCCTTCTGTAAGAATGGATCGTTTATCTCACATGTTTTGAATGCGTTCTGTATCGGTGTTAGTAGTTTTTTGTCCATTGACGTTCTCTTCGAGTCTATTCAGACTCTTTTGTATAATTTTATTTTGTTGTCGTTCTGATAGGGTTCCGTTGCCCATTCTATGTGAATAGGACCAATTTCCTATAAGATCTAATAATTCTCTCAGCTTATCTGGATTCATCGAGACTTCGCGGAGCAGTTGTATCTTATGAAAAATATCTTCATATAATCTAATTTTAGCTTTGTTGGTCATAATGTAAAAATTCCAGTTTTCAGGTAACCGGAGAACCTTTTGAATTATGGTGTAATCGGTCGGCTACGATCCGACTGCCTTCTGAATGCAAATCAGACGCTCTTCCAATTGAGCTACGACCCCATATACTTATTTAGATGACGTAATTCCTAATGCGTCGCGCATTTTAATTTGAGCGGCCTGGATTCCGCGTTGGAATCCAGAATCAGTAGCATGATCTAGAAGTTTATATAATGCTTCTTTGGTCATATTTTTCAATAGAAGTTCCCAAACTAACTCAGTAAGTTCCTGTTTCAAATTAAGTGGAGGAGTAGCAAATAGCTCATCAAACTCTTGGTATTCTTCAATACCACAGTATAAAGTTAATTTCGGAAAATCGTCGAATATGATATAGACAATTTCATTATATAGAAACACTATTTTAAATCCATTCGCATGATATTTTTCAAATCTTGAACTACTGTCAACCGTGACTTTAACTGTTTGTTCATATGATCTGGTAAAGATTATAATTTCTTTCATCATTAGTATAGGTCCTCAGAAAATAATATATCAGAACGATACTCTTCGCAGAAAGAAGGAATTCCGGCGGCGTCTTGTATCTCCCTTGCTTCCTTTCTTGAAACATATCTGTTACGACTAGTAACAAATCCTTGTCCACGTGGATTTAGCATACGTTTCTTCCCCATCTGTTCGATTGCCATGAAACCATGATGGTGCCGATGACATCTAATAACTTCAGCCGTGTCTGTCAGAACGGCAGAACAGATCACTATTTCTTTTTCTAGATACATATAATAATATTATATCACACCCAATCAAAAAAGTAAAGGCCCAGAAGAATAATTTTCTGGGCCTTTTAAACTTCAATCTAATTTATTTAGAAATTAGGAATCAGGGAATGCAGTATCTTCAGAGTCTCCCATTACATTGGCTGTTACTCCCATAGCAACAAGTGTTTCACGTAAAACACGCCCAGCACGTCCGCCAGTACCAGTCGTTACTTTAACCCATCCAGCATGTGCTAACTTTCCACTTGCGGTTGTTTCAGTAACATCCACCCCGAATACTTTATCAGATTCTGCTTGTGTCTGAATATTCTTTGGTTTCTGACTGACAAAAAATCCAGTGGAACCAGTAACAATGTAGGCAGAAGAGTCTAAGGTTAAGGATGTGTTAGAATTTACTGTGTTTATGATTTTCTTAAATGAAAATGCGACAGTAGTACTAACAGCAGCAGTGTTAGCAACTGAAAGGGTGATAGTAGTTCCACTGAGAGAAACAACTTTAGCACCGATACCAATGTTAGTTCCCGTGACACATTGACCAATCACAATACCAGTAGCACTGCTAACAACAATAGTAAAAGCAGCACTTGAACCTGTTGCAGTAGGTGTTACAGGTAGTGTATTTAATACGTCACCATTACTTACGTTGGCTAAGAATAAAGTTCCAGAGGCTCCTGTTACGGTAACACCAGTGGCTCCGACACCAGTAGCCCCACCAGAGGGACCAGTCCCAATTGTTCCGACTAAAAATTTAACTTCTTTGTTACCCCATAAACTCATGCTAGTATTCTCCTATTTGAAATCTAAAAGTATTTATAAGAAACTTACTCGCCACTTCTCTCAAAATTAATTTTATTAAAGAAAAAATAATGATTTAATAGAAATCTAAACGACGAAATCTTCTTATAAGAATCTAAACATTTTAAAGCATAGATAATATAGTCTTCTACATCAAAAAGGTTTTCTTGTATACCCCCAACACCATAACTAATACCAATAATCCAGGCATCCACTTCGTCATTACCCGAATAAGTCGGGATAATCTTGTTAAACAATAAGAAGTGACCATATTCATGTAGAAGCATGAAGACGGCTTCTTGCCAGTTAGTTTCTTCTTCGTTTACCCGAATAGTAATGTAATTTTTGTGACAAATTCCTTGAGTGATTCTTTTGGAATGATCCGGCTCGGCATATCTATAATAAGATCCATCCAATTCAATTCGAAGATTTTCATGTTTCGTTTCTAGATATGTCTTGAGTTGATTAAAATTTTCACTTGTTGGCATCAATTATTTCCTGAATTTCTTTCATTTGTTTCTTGTTGACAGTCTTGTGGCTGAATAGATATTTTTGTTTTTCAGGATGATCACGATAGTATTCGACGACTACCGGATTAGTTTCAGATAGTTTAGGATGACTCTGATACTTAGAGAATGGATTGTAGAGATAAGTTCCGTAAATATCATCCCGATGATGAAATTTATATTCTGCCAAATACCAGAGAGAGACTTTGGTAGCAGGGTTGCCGTGAATACAAACCGGGGTATCTCGCATCTTCCGACGCCGATAACTAGCAATAGAATCGACATACTCTTCAGTAGCAAATTTGAAATGAACACAACCACAAACCGAAGGAGTATCCTTCTTTAACATTTCATAAGAAAAATATTTATCTAACTTAATTTCACGTAGTTCTTCTTTCTTCTTGTAAGAGAATTTTTTTCGTTCATTGTTACAAAGAATACCAGTAAAAGGATTAACATACAATCCAAACGTTTCTTTCTTGCCATAGCTGTAATCGAACGGAACCCCGTGTATGATTTCGACATCTTGAGTAACTTCCCAAGAAACATGATCAAGAACATGTTGGTCAGTAGTTTTGTTAGGATTGAGATTTTCTTTGATCTCAGAATAGACATCATTCCAAGGACGACCGACAGACTTCCGCAAGAATTGAAAAAGCGGACGAAGATTCTCATTAAAAGACTTGTAACGTTGAATCTTCTTCTTACCGCCACCATCGGCTTGTACTAGCGGATTACATCTGGCTTCTTGACGATGACGCGCAGAAGAAACGAATACAGGACCGCTGTCGTAGTCGTCATCCATAAAATCCATACGCAAATCGAAGGATCGAGAAGTCTTGATGGATTTTTCGGTTGAACCAGAACGTTGTCGTTCGCAGATCACCTTTGCAATATCTTTACGCATATTAATTAAATTATAGCAGATAGATAACTAGTTGTCAACTAGTATTTTTTGGTGGACCCGGAGAGGAATGATCTCTCAACCTATCGCTTAAAAGGCGAGTGCTCTAACCAATTGAGCTACGGGTCCAGATTTTTATTTTTATATGGTGTGACTAACCTGATTATTAACTTCTACAATTTCGTGTGTACTATTAATAAATTCTGAAAGACTAGCACAATTCGTATAGGTACAAGCAGATCGAATTCCACCTAAGATGTCTCGAATAGTATTCTTCAGAGCACCTTTATATTCAATATTTTTTACCACTCTTCCCTCTGAAGTTCTATAATCATGAAATGTTCCATTAAGATTCATCGCATAATAAGAAGACATTCCATACATTACCTGTGAAGTTTCGTCATGTCCTGCCAACATGCCACCAATCATAACAAAGTTTGAACCAGCGGCGAAAGCTTTTGCAATGTCACCTGGATATCTGCACCCACCATCTGACATTAAATAAGTAGAGTTCCATTTAGCATTCGGGACACAATTAACAACTGCCGAAAATTGTGGCATACCTATTCCTGTTTTCAATCTAGTATCACAGAAATTTCCACTACCTAAACCAACTTTAATAACATCTGCACCCATATTAGACAAAGATTCTACTCCTTCTTTAGTCACTACATTTCCGGCTACAATAATCTTATTTTTTCTAGAAAAGTAATCTTCAACAATAGAAACAAATTCTCTGAATTTAGAGATATATCCATTTGCCACATCAAGACAAATAAACTTAATTTCTGGATTGTATTCTAAAATTTCTTTAATATATTCGAAACTGTTCAGCCCACCAGAAACACCAATATATTCTGGATCATAGTCATTTTTTTTATAATCTTCTAAAGTATAATCTTTATGAAGAAACGTAGGCATTTTAAATTCAGAAAACACTTTAGCGACTTCAAAGGTTCCTACTGTATGCATATTAGAAGAAATAATAGGTATTCCTGACCAATCTTCATATTCTGTAATTAGATTTACATCTACTCTAGAATTAACCCATGATAATTTTGGTTGAATTAGAATATCCGAAAAATCTAGTGCTCGATTTCCGCTAGTAATATTAACCATTAGTGCTACCGAAACCTCCTACACGATTAGTACTCTGAGTCGGAGCCTCGAATATTTGTTCGAATGTATTACGAATAACAGGAACTAACTCGGCCTGACACAGACGATCACCATTCTTGATTGTGATACTCATCAGAGGAAGAACATTCATTAAAATCAAATGTGTCATATGAAAAAAATCTTCGTCGATAATACCCTCTGAATTAGGCATAATCAAACCTTGTTTCAAAGGAACAGAAGAACGCATATGAACCCGTAGAGAAAATCCTTCCGGGATCTGGAAAATTAAACCAGTAGGAACCAAGACTCGATCATCTGGTTTGATAACCAAAGAAGCATTCTCGTCAGACCTAATAGTAATTTTTTTGTTAGATGGAGTATAACAATCGTAATTACTATTAGGTTTGAGCCACGCACTCAAATCAAAACACGCCGACTTCTCTGTTCCATACTTCGGTTCTACAACATCAGCCGCCATTTTAAAAAATTTCAAATTCATCTTATATACTATTCCTTTATATTAGTAGGTGCGGAGATGGTACTACTACTAACAGTTTCGTTATTGTTTGTGGTTTTACTTTGTTGTCGATTACCACTATTTCCTTTCAATAGACCTATAAGTGCGCCAAGTATTAGATATACTTGAGTTTCTGCATCTTTAAATCCCATACGGTCGAACCCCGAAAACATCATGATGAGGAGGATTAATATTATTATTGTTCCGCCCTCAGATTCAATAGTTTTTAAGAATTCAGCCCAATGCTTCATTTAATTATTTTTTTAAAATTAAACCTTAGGAGTGTTCTTCCCTTCTTCTCGGAATGAAGCGTAAGCCAATTCTACCGCAGTATTAAGTAAATACTCTTGGGCCGTATTTTCTTTTACATGTGTTTTAACGACTTGCTTAACTAGATCGCGGATAGCCAAATTCTTATCATAACCCTTCTTAAATAACTTCGTGAGTCCATAAGATTCGTATGCGGCCAAAATTGCATCATCAGTTTTGTTTTCTGTTAATTCTGCAATTCGCTTAACTACCGGATAAGCAAAAGTAACTAATGGCTCGATTTTCTCAATAACTGAAAATACGTTATCTTGTCCAACACTCTTGAATAATTTGCTAAAAAAAGTTGAAATACTTTTAAAAAATTTCATATATTATTTACCTCTTAAATATTTATATTTTACTGTTTTAACATTCCGCGATTTATGTTAAAATACAAAAGCGAACCATTTACTCCCCACGAGATTGCCTTATCATACCACTTTGGACGTGTGATTTTTTCTATGTTAGAAGAAACCGCCGTACTGCTCTGAACAAATTTAGGAACACCATCAGAAAGCGAAGTAGAAACTTTATTAAAATCCCCAACTACTTTAGGAATATTACTATTCACCATCCTGAATGTTTTAGAACCATCTCTTACCATATTACGGGTATCAATAAGAACATCGGTGGTGAGATTCGGCCAACACAGATCATTATTGGTACAATCTAACAATTCATTTACGCGACTGACTGTAACATTAGCACCTTTGGTTAATTGGGTATGTTCATTAGTAAGATTAGAAATGTCGCCGGATACATTTGAAATATTTGCGGCAACACTTGAAATAGTATCATTCAAGCGCGAAACTTCCCCGATAGAATTAATCTCAATTGATTTCAATTGGTTGAATGTTTTTTCTTCAATAGAGCTTATTTTCTTTTCGACTAAATTGATAGAATCTTTTACTAATAGAGAAGTTTTATTCGCTTCGACTATTAATAAATCAGTTTTTCTTTCAAAACTATTCGTTAACGTAAAGACTGACCATGTTAAGCTTATAAAAAATACTATGATAGAGATATTTTTCAGATTTTGTATTAAATTAGACATTTCATAAGTTCCGTAGTAATTGGCATTTTCAAAACATTTTCAACAACAGAATTTTTAAAAAGGATTACACAAGGACTTGTTCGTATACTATATGTTTCTATTAAATCTTTGTGATCTTCTATATCTACACAAATATATTTGTACTTTTCATTATTTTCTGTAGTTTCTAATATTGTAATTACTTGTTTAGTTAAGTTTGATGTTCTGAATCCGAATACTACAAATACAGGAATTACTTTACTATTTTCTTCTATGTATAATAATAATTCTTTAGTTGTTTCTATCCACATAAATCATCTTCTTCTTTGTTATACATATCTTCTAGCATTTCTATCTGCATTTTTTCAATAATTTCTTCAAAACTCATAACTTTTTTATTATCAGTACAATAATCTTCTTCGAGAATTGTTGTACTTAGCCACAGAGCATCAATTACTTCTTGATTTTCTTTAAAAACTTCTTCTTGCATAGCCAGATTCATCAAGAGCATTCTCATTCCATTTACTAGCTGAACTAAATTATCATTTGATGATTCCGTCATCGAGACCCTCTTTTTTAAAATCAGTTAAAATATGATGAAATATTTGTCTAATATGTGGCGACATATCATTTGTCATTTGTCTTAGAGTTTCTTCATTTTCTTTCTTAGAAAAATAAGAAAGAACAAAGTAAAATATTTGAAATGAAATACAGAAATTAGTAAAGTACTCTCTGTAATTTAACAACATTCTAACAACTCCTATCGCCATAATAGAAGGAAGAATATACCAAATAAAAGATTCTGGCTTAAATAAGAAAAGAGAAGCAATAGAAGAAATAGAAATTATTAATAATGCAATCTTAGAAACAAGAACATAAAACATGGCTTCTTCTAAAACTTCCCAATCTGAGCTAAATAATAACTGCTTATTGGGTAGATGTTTCAATACAGATTCTATACGCATGAAATTCCGTATTCTGTTTTATTTTCAGAATTTTTTCTAGTAATAATTTCTTTGAAACCCAACTGACGCAACTCGTTGATTCTTGCTCGTAAATTTTTAATATGGAACCTTTCCATAGCAACTTCTTCAGTAATGAAATTATTCTTTGTGTATACGAAATGACTAATAAGTTGATCGTTCTGAGTTCTATACATGATTATTTATTCCTCTTTTTTTCCCCGGTGTCAGATGATCTTTATTCGAGATCGTTTTAAACGCATGACAATTTTTACAAAGTGTCTGATGATTTTTCAAATCATTATTATAAGGGTTTCCATCGATATGATCTAGGTCTAACTGAGAGAGAATTTGAATTTCATAATTACAAAAAAAACCAAGACGCCCATCTTTATTCTCACAAAACATTTTTTTAAATCGATGATATCTGACTAGTTTTTTTTCTACTACTGGTTTATTGGTAAGATGAAACGAACAGCTTTTCTTATATCGTTTCGTGCCGTCTTTTAATGTCTTATCAATTCTACATGTTTTATTACAATTTAGTATGTTACATAACATATGTTTGTTGATAAAAAGATAAACGGCTGGATCTCAGGAGATGAAATTTAGATTTAAGATCCAGCCGTTTGCCTTTCACAGAAATAATTAAATATTACTTCTGGATAGAATATACCGCCGTGGTCTTACCATCACGAGCTACACGAAAGTCGGTATCAATCTCTACATTGGCTTGATTTCGTAGTTCTGAAATACGCGCACGTAAGTTACGAATCTTGAATCTAGAAGCTGCCTGTGCAGCCGAAATCTTAGAACCCTTCAAAAGCGCACTGAGCAATCGTTCATTTTGAGTCATTTTCATATTATATATTTTCCTTTCAATTTATTATATCGACGAACATTATTATTATATCATTTTGGGTGTTACTTGTCAAATGATACCTAATATATTTATTATATCACAAACTTCTTTCTATGTCCAGAGCGAATGAGAAATATTTATCAGACGCTTCATCATAATTCTTGCTCGTCTACCCACCTGTCGTACAGGCGGTCGTCGCGGTCCCCGTCATCTTCTCTGTCCTCCTCGGCATAGGCAGGGTGGTCTGTGCCGCCGGGAATTACCATATGATTCTCTTGTTCAAATGTTGTCATATATAACCATTATACCTTAAAATTCTGAATTATGTCAAGGACTTTTGAGAAATAATTTTCCCATCCAGGATAATCTTGCCATCAGTGTGAACCAGCAACCCATCGTTCATCAGAATTTGGAGCGGGGCAGCAGACTGAAGCTTTTTGAAGTAATCCTCAACAGAGTAGTTTTTCACGAGCAAGTTCATGAACTTTGCTTTCGTGACAGGCGCTTTTCTGTATTTGAATCGAGCCACCGTAGTCGGTTGACCGTTCAAATCATAAAACAATATATTATTGTAATCAGTGCTAAACTTGCTTCTTTCGAATTCCATATAATAATTATACCTGATTGGAACTGAGATGGCAAGGACTTTTCAAAATATATTTCCTTTTTTTTCAGTAGTTCTCAGTAGTTTACTTTAAATGATTTTGATTAATCTCTCTCTAGAGGGTCACTATTCTCTGTTTTATCCACCATTGTGTGACAAATTAGAGCAACATAGAAGAAGAACAGAAAAAACAACAAAACAGGTATCATCATGATGGAGAATAATAAAAATGTCATACAATTCCTTTGGGGTCTTTCTTCTGGATAATTTCTGGTGTCGGTGGTGGAGTTTGTTGAATCTGTGCGTTCATGGCAAGATTAAACAGAAGTATTTTACTAATATCTTCTGAACAATAAATCACATCATCCGACCTCCAATTAATATCGGCGTGTACACAATATGTTGTAACCAAACCAGGATTCAGACGCATATAATAAGAATCCGGGTTTCCAGATGCCAGCACAATTTTAAATGAAACAAATAAGACGATTGCCAATGCAATAGTCAATACATAATATTCAAAATATAACTTCATAATATAACCTCTAATTTTAATAAATACTTTCATGTCAACATTATCAGTAAATATTCCTCTATTCTATTATTTGGAAATGTCAGAATTCTTCTAAGTGGTATACAGAAGATTCTGATAATTATTTTTATGAATTAAAGTAGGCTAATGTAAATTATGAAAATTATCCATTACTTGTCTCCAAAACAATTCCATTTACTAAAGTAATATTCACTCTGTCTGGTCGATAGTCATCAGTAATAATACGAGACGAACCGTCAACATTAGTAACACGCCAGCTAAATCCCGATTGCTCCAGGATTGTTCTGGCTTCTTCGAAGGGTTTTCCTATTAAGTTATTATAAATCATAATAATATTATTATACCATGACCAAATATTTTTGTCAACCCTTGCAAAATTATTTTTTATGTGATATCATCTGTTTATATGAACAAAACGAAAACGAAAACAAAGAAAATTATCATTCCTGTTGTCTGGGAAGATGAAGAAGTTGATGAAATTCTTTATGAAGATGAGGATGCCAATGATCCATTCCTAGACTCGCTTCCTTTCTAGGATCATCCATGAAATCATAAATAATATTGAAGAGAGGAATTTTTATCTATGCCACTTTACGATTATACATGTAAATTTTGTAATTATTCGTTTGAGAAACTATTGAAAATCTCAGATTGTGATTTGCCTTCAACAGAAGAATGTCCTGAATGTTCTAGATTAGAGGTACAAAAAGATCCATGTGCGCCGGGAATTTGCGATCCGGTCCATTTGGGTGTTAAAAAATCGTCTTCTGATTTTCAGAAATATGTATTAGGGAGAATTGCGGCCAATCATCCAGGCAATACAATCCAGCGTACAAGAGACATTGTAAGAGAAATCTAAAAGAAAAAAATTGATTTGTTATTCTTTTGTTATGAAAATTACTAAAAGGAACAAAGACAACGAATGCCTAGAAATTTTAAGAGTAAGCCAGCCTTAAAGAAGTCGATTCAAAAGAAAAGAAATGGTGTTTCAGCAGCTTCGCAAGAAAAGAGTAATATATTTCTCGATAAACAAAGAATAGATCAAAGCTTCTTAATAAGAAGAATAGATGCTTTGACAGATGTTCAGCGTGATGCGTTCGACGCTTTTGATGATGGGTTTAACTTAATCTTAACCGGTGCGGCTGGTACAGGAAAGTCATTTATATTATTATACTTGGCACTTGATCATATATTGAAGAATAGAAATAATGAAAATGAACCTTCCAAGATAGTAATAGTAAGATCAACTGTTCCTACAAGAGAGGTCGGGTTTCTTCCTGGCACCGCCGAAGAAAAGATTGCAGTATACGAAGAACCTTATAAAGCTATTGTAAATAACTTATTTAGACGTGGTGACGCTTGGCAAATTCTTAAGACGAAAAAGATTATTGAGTTTTGTTCTACTTCTTTTTTACGTGGAACAACTATTGATGATTCTTTCATATTCGTAGACGAATATTCTAACTGCAATCTTCATGAACTAGAAACAGTAATAACAAGAGCCGGAAGAAATACTCGATTACTATTTAGCGGGGATACCGTCCAGTCTGATTTATTTTTTGATAGAGAAAAAAATGGTCACACAACTTTCATGAAAATTTTGGAGAACATGGAATCATTTGATATCATCAAATTCGGTATCGAAGATATTGTAAGATCCGGGGTGGTAAAGGAATATCTATTGGCTAAACATAAATTAGGACTCTAAAAGTGAAATATTTTAATCAACATGAATTATCCAAAACAATCTTATTAGAAGACTTGGATACAGTGTCAGTAAATGATAAGCGATACTATATTACCCCTGATGGGGCCAAATACGTTTCGGTTACTACTTTACTCGGACACGAAAAGAATTCAGATAAGAACGGATTCTTGGCTAAGTGGAAGAAAAAGGTAGGTGAAGCGGAAGCAAAACGAATTACAGACTATGCTTGTGATACAGGAACGTCTTTTCACTTATCGGTAGAAAAGTATCTTTCTAATGACAGCACTTATCTAGAAGGAATATCAGTACATAATAAATATATGTTTCTTGGTATCCAAAAATATTTAGATAAAATAGATAATGTTTTGGTTCAAGAAGCAGCACTATATTCTAAGAAATTTAAAATTGCCGGAAGAACCGATCTAATTGCCGAATACGAAAATCGTCTGTCCATTATCGACTTTAAAACTTCTAAGAAAGAAAAGAAAGAAGAATGGATTGAAGATTATTACTTACAAGGTACATGTTACTCTTTAATGCTAGAAGAAATGACTGGTCTAGTAATCGACGAGATTGTAATTATTATGGTCCAATATGACGGTTCGCCTACCGTCTATAAAACAACCAGAAAGAAACACTTCAAAAGACTAGCCGAAGTCATGAATAAAACAATGCCTAAATTATTATTATGAAATACGAAGATATTAGAGATATTGTAGTAGTAGATTTGAAAATTGATAGATATAAATTGGCCGAAGAATCTTTAAGAACTCCTGTTATTCTTGCCAGATACTTAGATATATACCGTGGCGAAAAACAGACACTACATCAACTAACCGGTAAGATGAATATCCTGAAGAAAGAAAAAAGACTTTACTACTCTGGTAAGGCCGATCCAGCCGTCTACGAAGAGAAACCATTCGATTTAAGAATTTTAAAGCAAGAACTGGACCTATATATTGAATATGACGAAGATGTGATAAATCTTACTTATAAAATTTCCATGCAAAAAGAGAAGTGTTTTTACTTAGAAAAGGTGATAAAAGGTATCGAACAACGCGAATTCTCTGTGAAAAATGCTATTACTGTTATAAAATTCGAGTCTGGAGATCCGGGTTAAAAAAACATAAATAAATAGAGTAAAAAGGAAAATAGATGACACTAAAAACCCTCAGAGATTTATTGATAGAAGTAAGAACCCAGTTATCTCCTACTGCGATTAAGGCAATGTATGAAAAAGGTCGTCAAGATAATCCTGAAGGTGAAGTAGCCAGAAGCATGTACAAGAAGTTTACTGGACAAGATTGGAAAGCTGATAAGCCAGCCGTAGTTACTCCTACTATTAAAACAGATTCTACACCACCACCGAAGGATGATAAGATAAAAAATGGGGTGGAGATTCTGAAAGAAATTTTTGATATGGTCGAAAAGGCTATTAAAATGGGCGATGATGTTAAGTTATCTTCTTTAACTTCAGAACAATCGGCATTATTATTCTCCGCAGGTAATCTATTTCATGACGTACTTACTAATTCTTCACATTCTGCCTCGGCGTTTATTGATTCGTTAAGTGAAGATGACTATATTAGTCTAGGAGCTTTCATCGATTCTATTTCTGTTGTAAGATACGCAAAGAAGAAATTAGATTCTACTTCACCTTTTGTAAAATCATTCGAAAAGATAAAAAAACAATTCATTACTAAGGAATCATCGACAAAGAATTCTGATATCGGTAAATATCTAAAAGAGATTTTCTTCTATATAGACGGCGCAATTACTCAACGCGAATCTGCCATTCAATATTTGAGATCTGCGTTAAAAATCTATCGAGTCAATAACGTTATAGATAAACTAGATTCTACAGAAGACGAAGATGATCTCGGTGACATAATGCATGAATTAGTAGATATGATAAACGGCGACGAACTAATGTTGCATGATCGTTTCGTTAAGTCATATAAGAAGCTAAAAATCAAATTCCAAAAATATATGTAGTCAATAAATAAGAGTATATATCATGGATATTACTCTTATTAAATTAAATGAATCGTTCATGCAAGTGGATGCCGAAGCATCCGTCATTCAAGAACTATCTGAAAGACTTACATTCGACGTACCTAATGCGAAGTATTCCCCTGCGTTCAAAAAGAAACACTGGGATGGTAAGATACGTCTATTCAATAAGAGAAACGGAACTCTATATCTTGGCCTGAGTCATTATGTAGAAGACTATGCCAAAGAAAATGACTATTCTCTACAGAAAGACTTCAGTGATGAAACGTTCTCGATGGATGACTTCAAAAATCATATAGAGAAAACGAAGTATCATAATGAAAATAAAGATTTACTTTTTCTAAGAGACTTTCAAATAGAAGCTATAAAACAAGGAATCATTAAGAACCGAGCCATCTTTCTTTCTCCAACTGGTAGCGGTAAGAGCTTAATTTGCTTTTCTCTTTTGAAATTCTACTTTGAAAATACAGACAAGAAAATTCTGCTCATCTGTCCTACGACTGCCTTAGTCGAACAACTCTATACTGACTTCATAGAATATTCTAATAATACTCTTGATATAGAAAATAATACCTGTAGAATTTATTCTGGGACAGAAAGATTTAATGACAGAAGAATAGTAATTTCTACTTGGCAATCAGTATACGAAAAGGATTCGGATTACTTCGATGTATTCGAAACAGTCATTGCCGATGAATGTCATCTGTATAAGAGTAAGCAGACATCTAAGTTATTCGAGAAATGTCTGAATATCAAATTCAGATTCGGTTTCACCGGAACTCTTTCTGGCGAAAATATTCATCAACTTCAGCTAGAAGGATTATTTGGGAAGGCAATAATACTTACTACAACTAGTCAAATGATGGCCGCAAAACAATTAAATAAATTCAAAGTCAAAGCTATTATTCTTAAATATTCTGAAAAAACTATTAAGGAAAATAAGAAAAATATCTGGGAAGAAGAAGTACAATTTCTTATTGGTAATAAAAAAAGAAACAAATTTATTGCCAGATTAGCAAAAGAATTAAAAGGCAATTCTTTGTTATTGTTTTCGCGTGTCGAGACACACGGTATGTTAATATACGAAGAGATAAAGAAATTAGTCGGTGAAGAAAGAGTAAAATTCATCTATGGCGGAACCGACGTAGAAATTAGAGAAGAAATAAGAAAGAGTGTAGACGAAAACTCTAATATTATCCTGGTGGCGTCTTCTCAGATTTTCTCTACTGGTACTAACATTCCGGCTTTGACAAATATTGTTTTTACTCATCCTTCCAAAGCAAGAATCAGAATTCTCCAGAGTATCGGCAGAGCTTTACGAAAAAATAAGAATAAATCTTGTTCATATCTATATGATATTGTAGATGATCTAAGAACAAAATCAAAAGATAACTATGCGTATAAGCATTTCAAAGAAAGATTACAACTCTATAGTATCGAAGAGTTTGACTATAATATTAACACATATAATTTAGAAGAGGTTTGATATAATGAGTGAAGAAATTATCAGAAGAATAAATTCTTATGAAAGAAATATTCCAGATAACATAGATTCTGCCATGAAAGAATTGGACAGGAGATTTTTCTTAGAATCAAAAGAATCTAACGGGTCAGTGAAAGCACGTATAATCTTCAGAGAACTACTGGAAGATTATACAAAAGGGATTCAGAATAATACCTCTTATATTCTTCGATAAGAAGACTCTCCACATTCGGTTGAGACATCTTCGATATCTTTCTTCTTTCTTTTATATAATATATTATATACTACTTTCATATGCGACATACTCATTGTACCATTTATAGAGGTAAAAGTCAAGTAATAAAAAATGCTTGACTTCTTATCAACAAGATGTTATAATGGTTACATATGATGATTGAAGAAGAAAAGAAAACACAAAACGAAGCAGAAGATGAAGAAAATCCATATCTGTTTAACGTACAGGCACTATATGACCAAATAGTAGAGCTTGTAGAAAAATACAGAATTTCTCATATAGATGCCGTGTTGAAGCTTTGTCATGCCCATAATTATGATATTGTTTCGATTTCTAAGATTCTTCCGGCTTCACTCTTGAATAAGATTGAAGATGATGCCAAACGTTTGAAACTTTTGAAAAAAGAGTATTGTAATGTCGTTACATTCTCTTAATACCCCCATGAATGGCTTCGATGCCTATTCTACCTACAATGCATTTAAACTTCATTTCAAAGGTGGAGGAAGTTATGATTATTTTACCTTCAATGGAAAGACCAATCTAAAAGTTTCTTCTTATGAAAAGAGAAGAGATAGATATCAATTCGAAAAGATTGCCAGTCGTATTTCCAAAGAAAAGTTTTTAGACAAGATGTTAGTAGAGCAGAAAAAGAAAGCGGCTTTTTGGATCGGGGATATCCTGACCAGAGAAAATGATTCTGATTATTTGAAATGGCGCGGATTTATCGAAGCATTCGAAACTTACAATCTTAAGAAAGAAGTCAGTCCATTAATTGAACTAGCTCTTTTAAATGATTCTAAAACGTTTAAAGAAATATGGTTAGAAGGATTAGAAAGAAAACAACATCCTAGAATTTTTAAGATGATACTCAAGAAAGAAATTCAACCAGAAACTTTCATTTGCATTGATCAGAAATATGATTTTGTTTCAGAAATAAATTCAGTATTAGGAGAAGATCCAATTTGGAACGATTACTATATCTTTCTTAAGAAGTATTATAAATTTGTCATGAAATATATTCCTTCACGTATCAGGATTATAGAAATTTTGAAATAAGGAGGACAGTGAAAAAATTAATAATTGAGGATATAAATAAATTAATAGCTCAACAAAGATCCATAATTGATCTTACAGAAAATATATTAACTACGTTATTTTCTATCTGTCTAGAGACTAGAGAAACTTTAACCGAAGAATCTAAAAATCTAGAAGAAAGCAAAAAAACAATAGAAAAATACAAAGAAGAAATAAAAAAACTCTATCAAGAACTAGCCTATTTTAGGCATAATAATAAAGAACAGTAAAAGGAAAAACAAAATGAACTTCGCAGACTTGAAAAAAAATAGTAAGACCAATCTAGAATCCTTAGTCAAGGATTTGAATAACATGAAGTCAACAAATAAGTATGTTGACGAAAGATTCTGGACTCCTCCGGTTGACGAGAAGACAGGAAACGGAACAGCTTTGGTTCGTTTACTTCCGGCCAAAGAAAGCGGTAAGCCTTGGGTAGAAACATTCTCGCATTCATTCCAAGGTCCTGGTGGTTGGTATATCGAGAATTCTCTCTCTACACTAGGTAAAGAACACAAAGATCCTGTTTCAGAATCCAATGGAGCTTTATGGGCAACTGGTGTTGAAGCCAACAGAGATATTGTCCGAAAGCATAGACGTATCACCAAGTATATTTCTAATATCTTAGTTCTAAGTGATCCGAAAAATCCAGAGAATAATGGAAAGGTATTCTTGTTCAAGTATGGTAAGAAGATTTTTGAGAAGATTCAAAATTCTATGATTCCGGTTTTCGAGACAGATACTGCTATCGATCCATTCGATTTCTGGAGTGGTGCTAACTTCCGCTTGAAGATTATGAAAGTAGATGGATATCCTAACTATGACATGTCTTTGTTTGAGTCGGTAAGTCCTTTATTGGATGGCAACGATAAGAAGCTTGAAGTTATCTGGAATAACCTCTATGATCTTTCAGAATTTACTGATCCTAATAGTAAGCACTTTAAAACTTATGATGAACTAAAAGCAAAATTCGATAAAGTGGTCGGTAATACCATGAAGAAGGAAGTAAAGCCTTCTGTTGCTGGTACTCTAGAGAAATCTTCTTCTGCTCCATCTAAGTCTCCTATTAAGTCAGGAAGTTCAGCAGCCGCACCTTGGTCCAGCGAACCAACAGATGAAACTGAAGATGACGATGATGATGATACTTTAGGGGCGTTTGCTCGTCTTGTAAACGAAGACTAAAAAAAATAATATTATCGTGGTGGTTGGGTTTACATTACCATTGTTACCCAACCACCACGAAATTATTTTAAATATAAAATATTATTATTTTCGGTGGAGAAACTATAAGTCCACTAAATCTTTCTGTTTGGAAACATCTACATAATAGTTTCCGTTAGAATCTTTTTTCGGTTCAACTATAACAGCAAAGGAACCTGCTCTGATCTTTTGCTTCTCGGCTCCTCCTTTCAATTTTAATCCAGCAATAAGTCCTTCATCTGAATCTTTGTTATCTACACCCAAAGCAATCTCTTTGTCTACGAATCTGGCATCATACTCGTCGCCATTAATCATCTTATACTTCTTACCATCAATATCAATTAGATATGAAGGATACTGAAAAGGGGTTTTTGGATCTGCCATTCGCAATACCATTGAAACTACTCCACCTTTTGCCAAATATGCTTTACAAGCAGACCAATTTGAATCTGGACCAAATCCAGTAGAAGAAACAGTAAGATGATAATTTGGTGGTGGTGTTTTACCTTTGGATACTCTGCCTACAACTTTAGTGTAATCGTAAAATTGTACGTCTGGAAACATAGTGAATAATTCAGGAGCAACAAATTCCCAAGCAATATCGGATAAAACATTTAGTCGAACGACAAGTTGTTTATCTTCTTTCTGTGCCTTCCTCAATCCAGATTTAATTTCATTAACTAATAGCCTGATGAAAATTTCTGGATAATCCATTAGAACTTTGACTCTATCAATGCGTCCCTTTCTTACTGGTGTCATTACTCCTCTACCAGCTTCTTTACCTAAACAAGACGCAACACAATTAGCAGTGCTACAAGGACAAACATTAATACCAGACATGTCGGCGGGTGCTAGTGAAAGCCCTATAGTATAAAGCCCTCTTCCTAATTTTTCACCAATTTTGCCACTCTTTTCTAATTTTGGGTTAGATGTTTCTTTTCCGGTAATAGCTTGTGCTTTGATTTGTTTAGCAATCTTTAAAGCTTTTCGAATTTCTTTCGGTGTTT
>Ga0208966_1000214_pt1 | contig 18896 bp, 20 predicted proteins | sample GreLakmeHU45MSRF_FD_187701 | JGI IMG/M metagenome (GOLD analysis project Ga0208966, IMG submission 187701) | Freshwater lentic microbial communities from great Laurentian Lakes, MI, USA - Great Lakes metaG HU45MSRF (SPAdes) | ecosystem: Environmental > Aquatic > Freshwater > Lake | place: Great...
TATAATTCCCATTTGAACATATCCAGTAGCTTGATTAAATGAGTAACAATGAACAGCTAGTTGAGCTATGAAATCAACAGACCCAGTATTTATCATTGAAGTTTCAAGTGGCACCACTATATCAATAAAGTCAAGCCCTTTTGCTATATCATAACTTACTGCTAGTCTTTCATAATATTTTTCATAAAAGTTTACATTAGAATTTGTTTCTGCTGAAAAAAGTATTGGCATATCGATAAGTCTTTGAGAAACTTCTTCAATATATTCCGACATTGGCGCAGAAGCCATCATGAATATAGACTTTGCTCCGCAACTAAATGCGTCATGAATTCCTCTTAAAATAGGTGAAGAAGTATTTGCTCCTAATAAATTAGTAGCTTCTTGAATTGAATTAATTTTTATAATTTGATTTAGTTCAATCCCATCGCTATGACCTATGAATAATATTGAATTAGTATTATAATATTCTTCTAGCGAATCAAAAATTGGCCTCTTCGAAATAGTCGCACCAGTTGTTGGTCCAGTTAAATCTTTAGACACTCCAGTCGTATTGATTACAGAATATTTTCCCGTTGTAAGTTGTTCTAAATTAGATAAAGAAATATTTGTTTTAATAGAAAATTGATTATTTGCTGGGACTGAGGAGATAAAATGATTTCCATTAAAAGCTGCACTTATTTCTGATATTGAAATTTGATCACCAGATAAAAGATTATGATCAATATCAGTTGATAAAGTTATCACTCCATTTTCTATTTTTTTATATACTATATTTCCGACTCTATCAATTTGACTTCTAGAAACTTCAAAATTGTGTTCAATTACTTGGGTTCTATTATTGTGTTTATATTGGATAGAGACAGTATAAGTCCCACCGAAGAGTGTATCTGGGATTTTGTAATAGAAACCATACTCAGAACCTGATGGTCTATTGTAATAAGAATTTGTCTTAAGAGCTAATCTTGCATATACTTTTGCAGAGTTGTAACTTGATAAACTTGGTAGGGTACTGGCAGTTGTTCTTGCTATTACCGATGTTGTAGTTGGTGCAGATATAACTATATATTCTGCATTATAACCACCGCCAACACCGTAAACAATTACAGTATCTCCGGCGGCTAACTTATGATTTATATCAAATGTAAATGTTGCTGAAATGTTACCACTCACTATTGAAGTTGGTGGTGTTATTGATATAATTCGATAACTTGTATTGATCAACGAAGTGGATGAATGGATTATCTCTCCAGTGCCACCATTTCCCCTTGATACAGTTGCGTATATGTCTACGGGGACAGTCTGGTCTAAAGGGTCGTAGAACTCACCATCTACCAAAAAGGCAAATCTGAATTTTACTAACTGACCATTATGTACTCTTAACATTTAATTTTTACTTTCTCTAGTTGCACCTGCAACCCAGTAAACTACTTTTCCACCTTTACCTCTTACTGGAGCAGAAAAATCTACTAAAAAAATTTGCTGACCACTTAAATAGTCTTCATATATTCTATCACCAGATTTAATATTTGCTGTATCTTGAAAATAATATATCACTTCAGAGCTAACTGTTAAGCCTTGTATGTTTTCTTCTAATATATTAGCAAATCCGTTGAGCTCCTGGATATACAGCTCTTACGGTGTACCTTTGCATTTTTTTACTATAGGTCATAGTTTTCTGATCTAATACTTTTTGAACTAAAACATTGTGACCCCAACTACGCAGTATATTACTTAATGTGCGTTTTGGATCAATCATACTTCCTTATTCCTCTTTCTGGAATTGGATTTTGATCTGGTGATTGGATATGAGTTGGTCCGTGCAGATCTCTTGGAGTGTAGTAAACTGACAACCCAGTATATGGATCCATGGTTCTTCCTGCCCCAATGGTTGGGAGACTTGGTAAACCTTTTGGTTGGACTGCTTTCATCCCAACTTTTGATGTTAACATTTCTTTTCTAAGCATTGCTGCGATTTGGCACCATGTTGTAGCATTTGCTCTACTTAGGGTATTCCTAGGCAAGTTTCTGTTGGTTATGGAAAGATCGCCAAGCCTTACAGAAAGCTCATCGTCTCCGCCATTTCCATAAACTCTTGTCAGCTCACAGCAGGTGGCTGCTCTTACATATTCAAATGCCGTAAATGGAATATTTGTTCCATCTTCAGTCTCTAATAATTTAAATATATTCTTTATTTCTATAGAATAGTTATGTATAAATTCACCTATTTCCAGAAGGGAAGCGTCAGGGAAATATGGGAGAAGTTGCTCTGGATCAAGATACAATGGCTCTATATCTGCTGCAAAAGCTATTATCTCATCTTCTCTCAAGAAGACTGTTGGCCTATAGTCTTCCGTTGGAGTACTTACATATATTTGCTGATTAACGCTAATGGTGGTATTGTTAGCTAAAATGCCATTGAAAGAAACCTTATAAGTACCAGCTGTTAATGGAGTATAGTTATAGTAGAATTCGGAACTGCTAATGGATGTAGGAACGGCTGATATGACCAGCACATTGCTTGAATTCGTTATGCTCATGGAAACTGATACTGGAGAAACCTGTACCTGATTACCGTTAATGTCTACGTCAATAAACTTAACCTTTAGACGTACAGTGTCATTGACTAGTATATTTGCCATTTTTCCTTCTTTAAAAAGTAGATATTTATATAGTAGTACTTTAAATTGTGTTGGTGAGCTTATTCACCCTGGTGCTCAACACTCACAAGCGAGCCAGAATGTATCATCATTTCTTCTGCCTGGATAAGCGCAGTGCCTTTTCTTGCAAGAGTTTCCACTGTAACAAACGTGCCAGAATGTATAGTTATTTCCTTTGCCTCGATAAGTGCAGCGCCTTCCCTCTGAAGAGCCTGTATTGTGATTACTCCACTTGGAGCTACATCTATACTTACAACGCCTATTGCGGTAGCTACCGAATAGTCTTGTCTCCCACCAAAGTTAACTCTGATATCATTTAAAATAACAGGATTTGATATTCCTTCTATTATTAATACAATAGTTCCACTATATTGAATACCAGACTGGCTATAGTCAATAAGGTCATTGTAAAGCATAAAAGTCCTTTAAAAGATTCTAACTATATAGTAACGATACAAAGTTAAATTATTATTCGTAATAAAACTTGTTAGCCTTTAAGGCTATTGGCGGACTATCCTTATGCCAAACGTTGATGACGACAACCCTTCTTACCCCAGAAATTGGTGGGGTTGTGTTATGTATAACGTGACCGGCATCGAAAATAATTAGCCTATTTGGAATACATGCTATTCTTTCCCTAAGTTCAATTGGGACAATCAGGGGGTCCACGTTTTCTCGCTCAAGTGCGTTTGGGGTATCTTCTGATACGGTTTTGGGGTGAAGCTCTAGAAAGCCACCAACAACATCATTTGTATCTGGATAGTACACACATCCAATTTTTGGCCCTCTGAAGATCTTGGTATCTGCGTATAGGAAAGTATCCTCATCTACGTGAACATCTAAAAACTGCCCTGGCTTAAACGTCCTAGTCCAGTATTCAAATCCACATAATTCCTCTATTGGAAATGGAAGATTTTCCCCCCAAATTGCTTTAATTAATCTTTTCCTTGGTGTATTCGCCTCTGACTTATGCCATCCATCCCAGAACATATAAGGGGCAAAACAATCGGATAACTCATCGTGGTAACCGTTTAAGACGATTGCAATGCGTTCTTCGTCGCCCATTGATTCAGGGAAAAAATCTTTAGTGTATTTAATTTCATCCAACAAAATTGGATCTTTTATGTATTCATCAAAAACAATCATGGTATATATAGTACTAGAGTTTTACCGCATATGTAACAGCAGCTCCGGTTGGATTATGATAAACGCAAGAATTGTCTATATTTTTAAGATACTTGTGAACTTCGTAAAAATCTGTAAAAACAGATTCATCTTTATATAGAGAATCAGCTCCGGTATAGAGAATCATTATGGTTCCATTTTTGTTCAGCATACCGTAAAACTTAACTACCAATTCAGGATCATGTAGAACATCATGTATGCTCATGCAGATGAAGTCATAGGTGCCAGCACTACTCGATTCTATATCTTGCATTGAAATGGTATTATAATCCCAGTTTTCGTTATCTTTTTTTATTATTCTTTCAAATAGATTTAATTGATAATTATTAAGGAGTGTTAGCTTTGATCTTTTTTGCATCAATCTAACTAGTCCTGTATTAAATGCTGGCAGGGTCATTAGAGATGTTTTAGGGTTAGCGGTTAGGAATCCAAACTCATGAGTATTAGCTGCATAGTAGTATGCTTGATTAGTGTTCCAAAAATGAGTTTCTTGGCTGAATACATCAAAATACCAAATTAGGAAATCCATCCCTGCGGCTATTTTTCTCTTATCTAAAGATAAGGTATCTAAATAATCTTTAACATTTTTACTTTTTTTTATTGATTCATCAATAGATTCTACATCTACATACTTAATTAAGTTTACTAAATTATCAAAATAATCTTTTTCATACATCATATTTGATTGCCCCCATTGCTATCTGACGCATGTGCCATAATCTTCTGATGTTCCCTATTAGGGAAATTCTTTGATTTTTTAAATATAGATAAGAAAGATCTTGACCTAAATTTAATTTACCAGATTCAACATCATCTATTGGGGCCACAGTTATTGATCTACTTGCCGCTATGATTTCATCTATATTATAAGAATCTATTTTAGCGCCGTCAAAACCAATGCAATATAAATAAAAGATAATCTGTCTATCTATGTATGCCAGATCTTCAATTGCATTATAGCTCATATCAGATCTTCTATACCTGGAGACAAAGGAAGAATTATATATCTATTCATTTCAACAAAGTCGTTTGTTAAGACATACTCTCTTGTAGTTCCACCATTTTCCATCACAATATTTTCATCTTCTTTAGAATACAAAGGTACTACATCATCCATTTTTTCTGTAAACTCATGAATGAGTTCTTCGCTAATTTCTTTTGGTTTCATATTAATTAAGTTTTTTTAATGCGGTGATCTGATTATACAATGAAGTAATTGCATCTACTTGCATTCTAGATATATCTTCTACATCTAAGAGATCATTTAATGATTTTGATGCCATCGCTTTTTCTACATCTTTACCAAGTAAAAAACACAGTTTGTGAATAGATCTTGTTAAATATATACAAGTTTTTTCTTTGATTAAATCAAGTTCTTCTTTTGAAATATTAGACATTAATATTGTTCCATTTTTAAGGCTACAAGATATTGCATTGATTCTTGCTTGTATCCTTTTCCTTCAATCTGCTTTAAATAATCTTGTCTAAGAAATGGAAGATAAACATTTACTTCCATTATAGAATTTGCTGGGTCTTCTAATGGATCGACAACATTTTCATTTAATTCTCTATTTGGACTACCATGACAATACCAACCTAGATAAGCGTATCTTACTCCATCGCCAGTTGGCTTTACCTGATGAGCTGCCATATAATCACTAGGAAACATTAATATATCTCCCCTTTTAGGAGAATATTCTATATCTAGATAAGGAAAGTAATGAGAACCACCGGTAAAATTCTTTCCGTTAAGTTCAGTCTCTATCTCAACACTGTCGTTAATATATAGTATTGTAGCAACCACATTCTTCATAGCTAATTGTTGGCCTGGGTGTGGGACACCATACATGTAGTCTGTTTGTATATCAGCGTGTGGGCCCATGTAAACATTTGATTTATATTGAGTTATGTGACCCCTACTTTGCCACCATACACATTTATATACTAAGGGAAACATTTCTATATATTTTAATAAACATTTATATTTAACTTCATCAATAAAAGATAATGTTTTCATAGCTTGAAGTTCTTTATCTCTATGTATTCTCGTTGCTCTGTACGGCATTTCTTCAATTATCTCAATAGGAAAATAGTAACCACTATTATTGACGTAGACTTCTTCACCGGTATTTGGATGAGTAGTAAGTGAATACATTTCTGCTTTTTCTTGTTCTACACTTCTCTCACAGAAGTTATACATCCAATCCCAATCTAGGCTTGCTGCATTTTCAAACAGAACAACTCCACCACCCAAATGCTTTCCTTCAACGTCATTGAAGTTCATCATAATCGTTTTCTCCTACTCCATTATCTAAATCGCTTAACTTCAAAATTCCCTTGGTTACTGGACCGATTTTTTTATTATCTGCGTCTAAGCCAGTTTTTATTCCTTTTACCCATGTCCATGGTTTTTCTTGTGAATTTTTCATTTTTAAATCATTATATTTTCTTCTTGATTCTTCTAAATCTTTATCATCCCACCTATTAATAACCTCAAACTCAACGCTTGGCAATAAGTCTGTTGGATAAATAGTAAAAAATAAGAATGGACTTCCCTTAGGAAATGTAACTGGTTCATTTATTTTATGGATTACCCAATTTGTTTGCACTTCATCTGGCCACCAACTACTTGGAATACTAGCAGTCATTGGTGAAGCGCCATCTACATAGTAATTTGGTGAACCAGTTGTCCACAAACTGTAGCCTTCTTCTGTGTTTATTGCCCAACCAGTTGCAATCGATATCATCCCATGTATATTTGAATGAGCAAATTTAAAACCATTGTGAACACCACCACTAATTATTCTTGCTGGGCTAGGTCCTCCATCCCAGATCACAACTAATTCTTCTGGGAGAATCATTTCCCATCCACTAACATTTGCCGTGGTTACAGGAGTGCACTGGTACGCATGTTTGTTATATGTGTTATCCATCCAATCTCTTTTAAGGCGAGATTGTTTTATCTCAACTGAATTATGATGCGTTCTTGATAATGTTACTTTTGTCATTTATGCTCCAATTAATCTATAGTCTGCATCAAGTTGTTTTAGCGGTTGCACTATTTTATCAGTAAATCTTGGTCCGCGTCCTGCGTCGGGATCAGCGAGAGAACCGTCTAGGTTATAGCCATATTGAAAATTTTTATGTGTTCTTTCATTATAGTCAAACATTGTTACTACTGAATATTTCATTCCCGAAGTAACTGGCTCTGAACTGTGTACAAATATATAATTTGAAGGAAAAAATATTAAATCCCCAGCCTTAAGTTTAATTTTGAAACCTAAACTATTAAATGCTAATTCTCCACCATCGTAGTCATCATTTAAATACAAGACGCAGGATACTGTAGCGTTGTAGCTAAACCCATGGTCTGTGTGTGGCTTAAAGTATTCTCCCGGACCATATTTAACGAAGTTAAAATTTTCCATAAAATCCATTTTATTAGCAGCAGGGTACCTTACTTCATAATCATATAATGCGCACATAAGAACGTCTTTAATCTCAAATGTTATATTTTTTATATCTTCCATTTCTGGAAACATTTCCCATTTAGTATTATCTGGATGAATCTTAAAATCACTACAATTTCTATAACTAGTATCAGTATTCTCGTCACCTGTTGTAGCTAAAGACCATTTAAATCTTGGATTAAAACTTTGTTGAAGTCCGTTTTCAAGCCTATCTATAATAGCTGGAGAATTAACTAGTGCATTTTTATATAATACTATACCTAATCTAGGGTCATAAACACACTGAGCATCGAGATCCACAGGACTACCTTTACTTTCTTAGTATGGTATACTTTTATACATCTTAGTATACCATAACGCTTAAGAAGGTGCTCATGTTCAACGAACAGATAACTGAAGAAAAACCTTGGAAAGTTTTACCCGGAACATTTGGAGACTCTCCTGATAACATTAAAATTATAGAAAATTTTATTGATGAAACAGATTTATTAGCTCTACAGAATTTTGTAAAAAAAATAGATGAATGGGATAATTCAAAAGACAGTGAATACCATGAGGACGGTACTATTAAATATGGTGCTGACGTTTGGTTAAACAGAACTTGTAGTTCCTATATAGTAAAAAGGCTAGATAGAGATATCTATGACTTAATTGATTTTTATATAGATAAGATGACTGAAAGCATAAATAAAAATTACAATTGTTTTGTTGAAAAAAGACCACCTGTAATTGTTTGTTGGAGACCAGGAGATTTTCAGATAGCACATGCTGACAAGCAGTTGCAGGATGGAAGACCCAATGCTTTTCCTGACTATGATATTAATTCATTATTTTATATTAATGATGATTATATTGGCGGAGAATTATTCTATACGCAACATAAAAAGAAACTAAGGCCAGTAGCTGGTATGGCGGTTTCTCATCCGGGAGACGTGAATTATATTCACGGAGTAACTCCAGTGTTATCTGGAATTAGATGGGTTATTCCAGCTTTTTACGCTGTTAAATCTTTTTAGATTTATTTAAAGACTGGTGGAGAAAAGAAAGCTGGTGGAGCAAAGAAGTTCGGTGGAGCAAAGAAGCCCGGTGGAGAAAAGAAGCCCGGAGGGGCAAAGAAGCCCGGTGGAGAAAAGAACGCTGGAGGGGCAAAGAATCCCGGAGGAGAAAAGAACGCTGGTGGACCAAAAAATGTTGGTGGAGAAAAAGCTCCCACAGTGTAGTTGATAACCGTTCCTAAAAGAGCTACTGTTGCATCAGTAACTGCTGGAGTTACAACATCATTTAAACCTGATGTTTGTGTTGGTGTTGTCGTTACTGATCCAACAACAAAACCAGCATTAGTGATTGTAGTGTTGGCAGTAGCCTTAGCGGTTCCGTTCAGCTATTGTAGGCTTAGCGTTTTTTCTTTTAGACTTTGGACCTTCACTATTATTAGCTGCCATATTATGCTACCATATCTCCTAAAGCAACCCACGTATCAGTTGCGCGTTTAATAAGTGTAGCAGATGAATATTGTGTACGCAACTTAAGTCCTGGAGTACCGTTAACCGTTACTCCAGCACCAGCTGTCAATGTGCACTGACCAGCTCCGGTTTGTAAAATAGTGATAGTAGAACCGACAGGAAAGGCTACTGAAGAGTTCGGTGGTACAGTGAGCGTGTTTGCCGAAGCGTTGCTTATTTCCACTAATTTATTTTTATCAGTTAATACAAGTGTATAAGAAGCTACTTGAGCATTGATTGTGGTATCAGCTATCTTACCTTGATCAATTGCGGCGGTTGTTGAAATATCGGCATTAGCAATGGTTCCATCAAGAATCATTGTACTTGTTACGGTCCCCGATGGGAGGGTTACCGTACCAGTGAATGTTGGTGAGGCCAATTTGGCGTAAGCCTGACCAACGACATACGCAGTAGTAGCAATCTGCGTAGTGTTCGTATCAACAGCGGCAGTGGTTGATAAGGGTGTGCCAGTTAATGATGGTGAAGCAAGTGGTGCTTTTAGACCAATGCTGGTCGTAAGCGTCGTGGATAAAGCAGCGTCATTTCCAAGTGCAGTAGCCAATTCACCAAGGGTATCTAGGGTTGCTCCAGCAGAACCAACCAGTGCGGCGACTTCTGCACGCACGAACGCCGTGGTAGCAACTTGTGTAGTATTGGTTGCTGCTGCTGCTGTTGGAGCCGCAGGTACACCCGTAAATGTTGGGGAAGCAAGTGGTGCTTTGGTATCAATCTGTGTCTGAATAGCAGAGGTAACACCATCTAAGTAACCAATTTCTGTGTCTGTTACGTTTGTGACTCGAGCCTGAATTACAGTCGTATCAACAGTGACAGTAGGTGTTGCGCTTTCGCCTGAGTTATTTGTAAGCGTTACACCAGTACCAGCGACTAGCGACTCTACATAACTTCCAGTTGTTTTAGTACCAAGGGCAACCGTATTATCAGGAAGAGTTACTGTCCCCGTAAATGTTGGTGAGGCAAGGTTTGCCTTCAGGTTATCCGCCGTGGTAACAAACTCAGTCGTGGCAAGTTTGGTAGAACTGTCAGCAGCAGTTTGCGTGGTAGCAATCGTGCCCGTAGGCAAGGTTGGTGTACCAGTAAACGTTGGGGAAGCTAAAGGAGCCTTCAAGTTGTCTGCGGTTGTAACAAAATCCGTTGTAGCAATTTGAGTAGTGCTTGTTCCCGCTGCAGCAGTAGGCGCATTTGGCACGGCCGTAAATGTCGGACCCGCTAAAGTTGCATAACCAGTAAAAGATACAGATGAAAACTCTTTATTTTCAACTCTTCCATAAACGTCTACTGATATATTACTTAGGAAAGAAGTTGTGGTTGAACCGCTACTATTGCTTGCGGTTACTGTAGATAAACCTACTCCATTTGCAGTGACAGTAATTCCCTTATTTGTTTCAGGTAATACACTAATTACTTGACCTGCTCTAGATATTCCATTACCTGCTATAGTTGTTGCTGCTCCAGCAAAGATTGTCCATTGTATATTATCAGTACCAATAATTATTGCACCAGTGTCTCCAGTACCAGCAGTAGATAGCGCAAAGCCAGCTTGACCGTTTGTAGTTCCTTCTAAAGCGAATACGGAATCTCCAGGCGCTACCTGTCTTGCTATGCTGTTATTTGAATCACTTCTACGTACTAGTCTCCACTTTGTAGACCCATTACCTATTACCTGCACTGTATAAATACCATTTTGCCTAGCATCTGCTTGATTTTTTACTAAGAGGCCCGAACCAGCTACTAAAGTTATACCGTCTATAGCCGGCAAAGCGCCATTTGTTGAAGCCTCAAGATATGCTCCAACTCCCGTTGCTCCATTGTCGTAGATGGATGATGGCAAAGCAGCTGCTGTAGCCACACCAACTGCTTCATGCCAGTTAATGTTAGAAGCTATTGAATCAACGTAAGCTCTTGTGGCTAAATCTGTAGGACTTGTTCCTGCGCTTGAGGCAATTACAGAAGCTACTGTTAGAACTCCACTTGCTGATATATTGCCTACGTTTCCAGATGCATTTTGAAATTGGATTAAGGGAGCCGTAGCATTAGCAGCTGCTTTAACTATAAAAGCTTCATCAAAAACTGTAATTTCAGGGGCGGTTTCAATTCTTAAGCGGGCCATGTTTCTCCTAGTGTGATACTTTAAACAACTAAGGATATAGTAATGGGAGAACTAAAAATTTATTGTGTTATTCTCTTTAAATAATCTAACATTTTTCCAGTATACCTGATGCGCCCAAAATGAGTTAAATTGATAGTTGGGTCAACCCAAATTTTTCCACCCATTTTTTGCCAATAGCGACAGAAACCATAATCCTCAGATAAGAATCTGCCATCATCATCTACATATGAATTAAAAAGAGCATAAGAATTTTCTCTTTCTGGTCCAATTAGAGCTCCAGTGTCATCGGTATATTTAAGCTTTTTATATTTTTTAAACATTTTATTAAATACTTGGCGCTTAATAAGCATAAAGCCAGTTCCGGCTTCGTAGCATTCGATTGCTCCGTTATCAATATTTAATTGATTCTCACCTGGCTTTGTCATATGCACTACATATCTGCTGGCATATTCCATAAGATCTTGAGCTGGCATATCGGCTTGTGCAGCTTCTTTTACTTTGTCCCAATTAATTTCTTTGATTGGATAAGAAGCAGTCATGACATCTTTATCGTGCCATAGAAGTTTCAAAACTGATTCTTTATCGAATTGAAGATCGACATCTATGAAAACCATATGCGTAAAATCTTTATTAGCCATAAACTTAGCAACAAGGTTGTTTCTTGCACGGTTAATCAAAGAATCAGATATTGTGCAGACTGAGTACTTTAAACCTATTTCTTTAAAATAAAGACAAGCTTGCAAAAAGCTCATCATAAAAGGCTCAGTTACATGTGAGTCGTAACATGGAAGGGCAAAAAAAACGTGCCAGTTCTCAAGTTGTTCTTTGGATATTGTTATGTTTATCGGTTGTTCTTCTACGGGCATGTAGTCTATTATAGAGTATTTTTTAGTCTAGGTCAAGATCTGTTGCAAATATATTTTGCGTAACAATCTCACCATCTACTACATGCGTTATTTTTTTAATTTCACAATTTATTACGCGTCTTAGATCGATACCTTCTTCAGATTTAAAATTAAGTTCTTTTTTTGAACCAAAATTCATATGATCATTGCATACTGCTACAATTTTTCTTGGATAATGAGTAAAAATTAAATTACTAGCTCCTAAAGTGCAAAAATGACATTCAATCTCTTTTAGTTGATTTAAAATTATAGAATAATTTTCACCTTGTCTATTAAGTTCTATTTCGTTATATTCTTCATTAACAAAATACATTGGTGTTTTATTATTATGTTTAGAAATAAACGTTTTATTTTTTACAGAATGTGTTAATGAATAAGTGTGATTAAACATACCCATCCCATCAAATGGTTTTGCGGGACACGATAGATGATCAATTATTATTGAACAATCTTCCATTTTTTCATCTAGGTATAAATCAAATTGAATTTCAGCTGGATAAATATCGTCCCAAATTTTTATAACAAAATAACCATTGTCTAGTACTGCAAATCCGAATTAAACCTTTAAACAATTCATTTGATATATATGAGATCGAAGGTTTTCCTATTTGTTTTCCTAAATAGTGTTTATGTATAATTTGGAGTCGGTGATCGCAAAAATGTTTTTGATCATAACTTTCACATAAAGAATTAATAAAGGTTTCAAATACCTTTTTATCTTTTACTGGATTAATTGTAAATCCGTTAATTATTAAGTGTGAAACTATTTCCTCATCATGAGAAGTCTTACCGGGGGTTTATTTTTATTGGTTGTTCGTCTACAGGCATGCTGACTATTGTATCAATTTATTACCAAGTTGTCAAAGCGGATCTCTTCCAGGTATTTGTAGCAGTACAAATATAAATATAATTTACATCATAAGCAAGATCGCCTTTTTGGCCATCTGATGATGAGCTTGCGGGAACGCTTACGGATAGATCGTTTAAAGATGGAGCTAAAAGTTTACCGCCTAAACCGTTAAATACGGTAACTTCTATTGAACCTGTACTCGGAGCGGTTTCAAAAGCAACGCTTACGGTATCTGCGGTAGTGGCTTCCCAGTAAGTTTTTATTAGCTCATACGGAGATTGTGTTTCTCTAATAATAACATTTACATCTCGAGTATTTAAATCATGAGTTAAAGTGAATACTGAATCTGATCCATTGCCAATAATTTTAGAATAAGAATAACCCTCTAATGGAAGATATACTGCTGCAACTAATGTGTTTGCAGATGGAGCAGACGAAAAATCTAAAGTTACTTTATTGGGCGCAGTTGCAAAAGTCGCAACATCAATAAACTCATAGAGGCTAGCAGCGTTTCTTACTGCTACCACTACATCTCTTGAACCAAGATTATGATTAACAACTATTGAAGAATTAGAACCATCTCCTATAGTTGAAGTATAATAATCTAGATCTCCTGCGCAAACGACTAAAACATCTCTAGAGTTCAAAGAAACACTTGAAGAAAAATCAAGTGTTACAGTATTTACGGTTGTTGCTTCTGATCTAACATTTATAAAATCATATGGGCTTGCAGCGTCTCTTACGGAAACTACTACATCTCTTGTGTTTAAATTGTGAGTAATTACATAAGAAGAAGAAGTGTCATTGCCAACTAATGTAGAATAACTAGAGGGTTCATCTACTGTTGAATCTGCAGCTGGAGCAAATTTAGATCCATCAAATTTTAAAACTTGACCAGAAGTGGCGCCAGAAGGGTCAATTTGGACGCCATTGATCGTAGCGGTGTCGCCAACGATTAAGCTGTTCTTGACTACAAAATCTTTATTCGCCACTAAAGTTCACTGTCCCTCTAGTTTAAATTTAATTTTAATTATTAAATTGTAAAACTTATATTATTATATCACACTGCTATAAGTGTTCTTGCTACCTTGACTGTTGCACTTGTTGATGCGGCATCTGTAATGGTAACTCTTAATAATACGTTTCCTGACGAAATTGATGTTGAGACCGTTAAAGGAATAACTGTTTCGCCCAATTCAATCACTGCGTATTCCGACAAGTAAGATGTTGTTCCATCATGGGCCAACAAAACTTCTGAAGTTGTATACTTTGATCCTTGAGTTACTTGTACAAGATACTTAGCGGTTCTGTAAACTGTCTTATCAAAGCTATCAACAGTTGTGACCGTGTTCACGGTAACAGCTTGAGTTGAAGTATTAAGTTCACCAGTTCCAGAATCTAATGTTATGGCTCCAGTTGCTATACTACCAAAGGTAACCGCTGCGTTGGTGGCAACATCCTGGCCAATTGAAAGGCTAATTGTATTAGCACCGTCGTTATAGGCCTTGGTTACACCCGTACCTGCCGTTATCGCACCTTCTACGGCGTCCTGAGCTGCCTCAGTGAAGTCTGAGACCTGGCTAGCAGTGATCGAGATAGATGAGTTAGAAGCAGCTGTTAAGCGCCCCTGGGCATCTACGGTGAATGTTCCTACGGAAGACGAGCTACCATACGAACCAGCTGAAACTGCAGTTGAGGCCAAGTTAAGAGTAACTGCACCAGAAGCCCCACCACCAGTCAAACCAGTACCAGCAGTAACCGACTCAATATCTCCGGCACCGTTTGTAAAGCTAATCACACCGGTTGAACTATTATAAGCTAGATCTCCAGAAACGCTGATCTGAGCTCTCGTGTTCGCGGTGAAATCTGAAATCTTTGCTGCTGTTAAAGTAGTGAAAGTAAGATCTCCAGAACCATTCGTCATTAACACTGCACCGTTAGCTCCATCAGCACCAACTGCTGAAATGATCGAAGCTTCTGTTGTGCCAATAATTGTTGTAAAGTCTAATACTCCAGAACCATTAGTTGTGAGTGCTTGACCATTAGTTCCGTCACCACCAGCTGCTGCTATAAGAGCTGCTGCTGTTACGTCTCCAAAGTTGGCGTAGTTAGTTCCATCATTCGTAAACGTCCACTTGTCTGAAGTTTCGTTCCAAAGAATAGATACATCTGTCGATGTTCCTCTATTAACTTCTATGCCAGCATTAGCGCTTGGAGCGCCTGTAACACCAGAGTTTAATGTAATAATATTATCTTCAACGTTCAATTGTTCAGTGTTAACAGTTGTCGTGTTACCGCTAACTGTTAAGTCCCCAGTAACAACAAGGTTTCCAGTTGCTGTAACGTTTGCAAATGTTACCGAAGCACCTGTGCCTACTGCTTGGCCAATAGCAATTGTTGGAGTAGCGGTCTCACCAGAGTTGTTGGTAAGCGTTACGCCTGTACCAGCAACAAGTGAAGAAACATAGTCTCCAGTTGTTTTTGTCCCAAGGGCTACTGTGTTATCTGGAAGAGTTACTGTTCCTGTAAATGTCGGACTAGCAAGCGGTGATTTGGTGTCAATCTGAGTTTGGATTGCGCTAGTCACACCATCCAAATAACCAATTTCTGTGTCTGTTACGTTCGCGACTCTTGCCTGAATTACGGTTGTGTCAACCGTTACTGTCGGCGTTGTTCCTTCACCAGAGTTGCCAGAAAGGGTTACACCCGTTCCAGCAACAAGCGATGCTACATATGAGCCAGTCGTATCTACGCCAAGTTCAACAGTATTTACTGCTGTTGCTGCAGCAACTGCATCGTCAACATAAAGTTTTGTTGCGGCATGCGCGTTGCTGGTTGGTGTTGGAACCGTAACACTTCCCGTAAAGGTTGGTGAAGCAAGATTAGCTTTCAGGTCAAGAGCGGTTTGTTGAGCTGTCGAAACTGGCTTTGCTGTGTCGGCAGTGTTATCTACCGAACCGAGACCGACATCACCTTTGACAATCCCGCTGGGAGTATTAATGACAGGAGATGTAAGTGTCTTGTTTGTCAGTGTTTGAGTTGTGTCTGTTCCAACAACAGTCGTAGTTGCATCTGGGAAAGTAATTGTTCTGTCTGCGGTTGGGTCAACGACCGTAAGTGTTGTCTCAAAATTGTCATCAGTTGCACCTTCAAAAACCACCTGATTTTTAACATTGACAGCAGTGCTATTAATCGTGGTCGTCGTTCCGTTTACGGTTAGGTCGCCAGACAATACAAGAGATGTTCCGGTTGCGGCACCGATATTTGGTGTTGTAAATGATGGACTAACAAGTGGTGCTTTAGTGTCAATCTGCGTTTGAATTGCAGAAGTAACACCGTCTGTATAGTTAAGCTCTACAGCTGAGGCTGTTAAATCTGAAACCTGGCTGGCAGTAATTGCAATAGCTGAGTTAGCAGCTGCGGTCAAACGACCTTGAGCATCAACAGTGAATGTTCCCACAGAAGATGCACTACCATAGCTAGCAGCAGAAACTGCAGTGCTATCAAGGTTAAGCGTAATTGTATCTGTATTAGAGGTTACTGAAGTTAAACCAGTTCCACCAAAAATACTGAGCGTATCTGAACCTGAAGTAATTGTCTTGCTTGTTCCTGAATCGCCAGCAACTTCAAATGCAGTAGCTACGTTTGCAACTAAGTTTGTAGCAAAAGTTTGTGCTGCGCTTTGAGCGCTTGCAGCTGCACCAAAAGCATCGAACGTATTAGCCGTTACTGCTATTGTTGGAGTAGAACCTTCACCAGAATTATTTGTAAGAGTGATTGCAGTTCCAGCTACTAAACTAGAAACATAATCTCCAATAGTATCCGTTGAAAGATTTACTGCATCATTGATCCAAACTGAACCGTTATAACGGAGAAAGTCTCCATTAGCAGCAGAAGAAAGAGTAACGTCACCCAAGTCATCAATCGAGCCTATTGTAACAGTAGAACCGGCAATAGCTGAATAAACGCCTACTCTTACAGAGCTAGCAGAAGGTGCGGCTGAAAAATCTAAAGTAACGGTTCCAGTTGTTGTGGCTTCCCAACGGACATCAACAACCTCATATGGGCTTGCGGCGTTACGCACAACAACGACAACATCACGTGTTCCAAGGTTGTGAGTAATTGTAAAATTAGTAGCAGTACCATCCCCAATGGTTGAAGTATGAACCGTTCCAGCTAAACCAGTGTCTGAACCAGGAGCAAACTTAGTACCATCAAACTTTAAAACTTGATTAGTTGTTGCGCCAACAGGATCAATCTGTATGCCACCAACTGATAGAGATGTTGCAATAGCAACAGAAGAAGGAAGAGAAAGAGTATATACACCAGTGGTAGCGTTTGCTGCAACAGCTATTTGATTTGCAGTGCCAACAACATTGGATATTAAATTAACTCCGGATTATTGCATTGGCTGTTTTGTTCTTATAAAATAACTTACCGTCAACAACGTTAATTGCTAATTCGCCTTCAGCCAGTGAAGCTGGCGCATTTGCTGCCTCGTCTGATCTCTTTAGTAAAAGAGTATTATTTACCCCAAATTTAGATCCACTATATGCCACAAAGCACCTCTTCCTTCTACTAAGATTAAATCTTATTCTATAGTAATGTAAGTCCTGTTTGTTTTAATGCCAGAATTTATTAATCTATAATAACATATAATTACATATTATGAAAATAAAATATTACCATTTACCTAATGGGCATGTTGCTGCTTTTAGTTTTACTTTTAGTGGCATAACGCATCCGCATTCTTTGCACTGCCTTGTAGCCTTTATCAGCCTATCACATTCGAGACAAGTGCTATATCTGCTTGACGCTACTTCTTCAGAGGTATGTTCAACATTAGGATTTAATAAATCCCATGGGCGCGTAGTACCTAATTTTTTCTTATACTCTTGCCAAGGTGTCATGTTGATTATGCTGGAGGATGAAACCCATTTTGATCATATGTCCAATTGTAATCAAAATCATATTTTAACTCATCTGGGACTTGTACGACTTTTGGGTCGGAAGATAACACCGCTATCAAAATCTCAATGCTATTGTGAACATGTGAAATAAATGCTATCTCTCCATCTACTATATAAGCAAATGTTTTTCTGGTTTCTGCTGGTCCAGTTTCCGGTATGTTTTCTTCTGTCATAGAGTTTCTCCATTTATTGATTTAGATCTATTATTATAACACAAAATATATAAAATTATTACCTACACTCTTCAGAGTAAGGTGGGGGTGTTGGACAAGAGCATGGGCTGCATCCGCTACAAGAATAAGAATATGTTTCTCTAATTGCCGGTGCGTTGCCAATCCCACAAGAGCCAGGTGCACCAGGACCAAAAGTTGATTGTAGAGTGCAAGTTGGAGTACATGGAACAGCGAATCCTGGCGGTTGAAAGAAACCTGGTGGAGTAAAGAAACCTGGTGGAGTAAAGAAACCTGGCGGTTGAAAGAAACCTGGCGGTTGAAAGAAAGCTGGTGGAGCAAAGAAAGATGGTGGAGAAAAAGCTCCAACAGTATAATTTATAGCTGTCCCCAATGGGACAACTGCATTATCCGTTAAGGCCGTAAGAACTTTTAGGTCTAAACTACTATCTTGTGTAGCCCCGCTTATTACGGTTCCTACAACATGCCCAGCTGTAGTGATTGCAGCATTTGCATTAGCCTGTGTTGTGCCTTGGGCTATAGTAGGCTTAGGGGATTTTCTTGAACCGGCCTGAACTGCCTATTGGAACTGTCATAGTTAAACCTTTAGATCACCCATTACCACCCAAGTGTTGGCGGCTAACTTAACTAGTGTAGCACCTGACCACTGGGCGCGCAAACGATACCCAGGAGTACCATATACGTTAACTCCAGATCCTTCAAGAATTGTTACTTCACCAGTAGCATGTTTTCTTAAAATATCTATTCTATCTCCATCGGATAAAATATTAGGTACAGTTACGTTTACGTTGGAAGCAGAATCAATTGTCACTAATTTAGCTAAATCTGTAGCTTGCAGAGTATAGCTTGCAGTTTGCGCGTTTAGGGTAGAATTAAATCCACCTCTAGCTGGGCCAGACACCAAGTCAGTTGTGGTAATAGAGTTGCTTAATGACAATTTACTGTATGCAATTGCCGCAGAAGAATTAATATCAACATCAACAATAGTGCCATCCAAGATCATTGAAGATGTAACTGTATTTGCGGGAAGGGTTACGG
>Ga0208966_1000215_pt1 | contig 18858 bp, 7 predicted proteins | sample GreLakmeHU45MSRF_FD_187701 | JGI IMG/M metagenome (GOLD analysis project Ga0208966, IMG submission 187701) | Freshwater lentic microbial communities from great Laurentian Lakes, MI, USA - Great Lakes metaG HU45MSRF (SPAdes) | ecosystem: Environmental > Aquatic > Freshwater > Lake | place: Great...
CTCTATATCCTAGTGAAAAGTATAAGTCTAAAAGTATATCCCCTCTATATCCTAGTGAAAAGTATAAGTCTAAAAGTATATCCCCTCTATATCCTAGTGAAAAGTATAAGTCTAAAAGTATATCCCCTCTATATCCTAGTGAAAAGTATAAGTCTAAAAGTATATCCCCGCAAAAACGTAGAGAAACAAATAAGTCATATACATCGCACGATATAAGAGAAGGTATTAATGAATATTATAAAAGTATACCTTATAATAAACCTAAAATAAATTGGAAGACCAAAATAAATATATTAACAAATAATTTAAAAAAAACCTTATTTGCAAAAGAAAAACCTGTCATTCTTAATCTTGGTGTAAGTCCTCCTTCCAAAAATGAACAGACATATATACAACATAATTCACTAACAAATAAAAATATTAGAAAATTAATAGGTGGAAAAATAATTGCTAAACCTAGCAGAAAACCTAATAAACAAAAAAATTTACAAAAAATAAATTAATATGCTTTCACAAACTCATTCCCTACTTTATTTACTTCAATAATCTTCAAAAAACTACCTTCCTTTTTATAATCATCCAAATCTATTATTATATTCATTCGATATATTTATTTTACATTTTATAAACTTTTATTATTATATTCATTCGATATATTTATTTTACATTTTATGAACTTTTATCATTTTCATCTACACTACTATCCTTCTTCTTCTCATTATTCTTACCCCCACATTTTTGCAATAAAAGTGAATATTTCTTTACATGACATCTCAGGATTCTCTTCCTTAACCTTCTTTCGGTTATCTTGGATAAATTTTTGATAATTGTTGAGAGGTCTCTTAACATTTACAATCTCATTACCATTATCATCTACTTCAACATTATTTTTGTTTCTTCTCCTTCTTCTTAATCTCCTTTGCAGGTTCTTCCACATCATCTTCTTTATCTTTTACAGGTTCTTTTTTTACATCTTCTTCTTTAGAAGTTTCAACATCAACTACAGCGTTTCCTTTTTGTTTCTTCTCCTTCTTCTTAATCTCCTTTGCAGGTTCTTCCACATCATCTTCTTTATCTTTTACAGGTTCTTTTTTTACATCTTCTTCTTTAGAAGTTTCAACATCAACTACAGCGTTTCCTTTTTGTTTCTTCTCCTTCTTCTTAATCTCCTTTGCAGGTTCTTCCACATCATCTTCTTTATCTTTTACAGGTTCTTTTTTTACATCTTCTTCTTTAGAAGTTTCAACATCAACTACAGCGTTTCCTTTTTGTTTCTTCTCCTTCTTCTCCTTCTTCTCCTTCTTCTCCTTCTTCTCCTTCTTCTCCTTCTTCTCCTTCTTCTCCTTCTTCTCCTTCTTCTCCTTCTTCTCCTTCTTCTCCTTCTTCTCCTTCTTCTCCTTCTTCTCATCTACGATATTCCCATCAATATCCTCCTTATTCTTACCCCACATTTTTGCAATAAAAGTGAATATTTCTTTACCTGACATCTCAGGATTCTCTTCCTTAACCTTCTTTTGGTTATCTTGGATAAATTTTTGATAATTGTTGAGAGGTCTCTTAACCTTTACAATCTCATTACCATCATCATCTACTTCAACCTTCTTCTCCTTCTTCTCCTTCTTCTCTTTCTTCTCCTTCTTCTCTTCTTTAATCTGTTCCTTAATATTCTTTAATGCATCCTTGAAATATTCATCAACCTCCTTTTTGGTATCAAGAGTATCTTGCATATTAACCATAATTTCCTTAATACGCATAGCGATAGTGGTCATCTTTCGCTTCAAGTTCGCTTCAAGTTCGCTTCGAGTTCGCTTCAAGTTCGCTTCAAGTTCGCTTCGAGTTCGTTCTTCTCGCTCCTTTTGCTTGTCTTTGCTTATTTTTTAATACACATATAATCATTTTTTAATTTATTTTATGCTTATTATAACAAATTTATCCCATAGATTTTTTAGTTTTTATCAGTTTATAAATAATAATAATGTAACTTTATACTTCCCTATTATACGTGTATTTTATCTGCTGTTCTATACTATGTACCGCCTTTGTCGCCGTATACTTCCTCTCTTTATAACTAAGCACCCTTATTATTTATATTGGTCGCGTATATGTATTTATTTAATGCTGTATATATATTTACATATATATTTACATATATCTTTAATGTTATCCTTTGGACCCTATCTGTTCGCTGTGTTGATACCATTAATTATCCTAATAGATATCCTACGCTATTCTCGTATATAAGCAAAAATGCAAGATAATTCATAATAAAATTAATAATGCCACTAAAATTATGTTAAATCGACATCTTAATTGTCAATAAATCTAAAAATTATATTAACATTTATTTTTATCTTGCTATCCCTTCTTTCCTTCTATCTCCTCTAATAATTTGTTATAATGCTCATTTAATACTTCATTTCTTCTCTCTAATATATCCATCCTAAACTCTTGTGATTCAATAATTTCTTTTTGTTTTTTAATTTGCCTTGAAAGTTCATGTGTTGCTCCTACATTAAGAGTAAATATGTGCTCCTTAAATAATATTTGTAAGTCATCCACATATGTTCCATATACAAATATTTTATCACTTGTATATTCATCCTCTAAATCTTTAATCTTAAAAGTAACTTCATTAATAATCTCTGAAACATAGATTTCTATCATTCTATTTTTACCATCATAACATTTAATCTTATCTTTCATTTTAATTGTTACATTTAAAGGTTTATATGGTAGTATAATTATAAAATTAGTATAATCCGCTACCATCATTATGTTAGGTATATAAGAATCCTTATTATTTACTGCTTCCGGTATAACCTTTCGAACTTGTTGTGCTATAAATCCATATGCTTTATTGTAACCTTTATCTATCTTATCTTTGTATTTATATGTTTTAGGTTCAATTGCTAAAATCATTTGCAACGCAGAATCATCATTAATATCGTGAATGTCTTCTTTAATACGTAAATCACTAGTCAAATATAATGTATTAACTATCCATATATTATCATTAAACTTGGCGGACACTCCCGTCGAGGTGGTTTCGTTGTCATATTGTACATCCAAGTTATTGGGTATGATGTAGTATTTGTCCCCCGCTATGTTGGTATTAATTGAGGTAGCTGCAACTTCTAACATAACTGATGGATTAGTTGTTCCAATACCTACATATCCGTTAGTATTGATAACAAATCTATCCGTATCTGTTGTTGTAATTGAAGATTTAATTTTAAAAATACCTTCATAATTTCCTAATTTATAGTCATTAATAGTATCAACCGTAGTCCCATTAATTAGTTCAAGAACCGAATTTCTGATTGGTGGTAATACTCTATACCTTATAATAACGATACCTGAACCACCGCTGCCACCCATATCTGTTAAATTACCTGCTCCACCTCCTCCGCCCGTATCATGTTTTGCATTACGTCCATCGCCGGCCGTACCACCAGCACCACCACCACCAGAACCACCAGAACCTCCCACCCCCGGACTCACCACTACCCCCTGCAAATCTGCCTTATCATAATTACCTCCTCCACCTCCACCACCTATATAACCATTATCACCAAATGTTCTACCATTCATAAAATAACTTTGAAAATTATATGATGTTCCGTTAATAGATACTTGATTTAATCCTCTGCCTCCGTTTTTCCCATTAGTATCTCCTACAATATGGTCAATACCTGCTCCGCCAATACCTCCACCTCCTGCGCCATCATTTTGGCCCACATTATTAGCATCATAAGTAACAAATTGGGATCCACCTTTAAAACCTAAATTAGCATATGTAGTTGTTGTTGTATTTGCATTAACAAGATTTCCCTGTATATAATTTAAATTTGTGGCACTTCCTCCATTAAATACGTTTGATGGGCGGGGTGCAGAGGCTCCTCCACCACAACCGCCAGCATTAGCATTATTGAAATCACCACTACCCCCCATTCCACCTCCTTTCGCTCTATATAAAATTGTAGTATTTAAATATATTTCGCTATCATCTCCACCTCCTGATGTTTGACTATTAAAATTGTTATAAGCACCTTGTCCTTTACCTACTTTAATAGTGTATGTTCCAACACTTAATGGTTGACTTAATGCGATAATACAACTACCTGCACCGCCACCTCCACCGCCACCATAAACCCCTCCAGCACCACCACCACCAACCATCAATATATCACATATTAATGGTTCTGTGGTTGTGAAAGTATAGCCCAGTGATGGATAGGGAGGAGAAGGAAATTGAATATATCTATCAGTTCCTATGATACCCGATGTTTGCGCAACGGGGTTTGGAGTTATTTGAACGGGTAATAAAAATGGTGGTGTTGTAATTGTATTTTGTATAGTTAATGTTGTTGATTCAGTATTATATAAATGTAACTTACTTATTGGATTATTTGTTCCAATTCCTACATTCGAAGTATTATAATATATCATTTTATTTGAAGTTGTCCAATAAGATTGAATCAAGTTAACGAATATATTATTTGTTTTTATTGCATAATTGCTTGCATTATCCATTTTATCTATCATTATATCACTTATACTACTAATCAAGTTATTGCATGAACTACTAACATAATTACAAGTATTTTCAATAATAATATTACCAGTAACTGCAACATAATTGCTAGTATCATTAATAAGACTTACCAATATATTGCATGAAATACTAGTATTTTTAATGAAAATATTACTAGTATTTGCAACATAATTGCTTGTATCATTAATAAGACTTATCAATATATCTGCTGATGATTCAACATACTTTTCTATACAACCTTTTATGATATTACTTGTATCCCTAATATAATTACTAGTATCTATTATACGACCTACTAAGATATTACTTGTAACCCTAATATAATTACTTGTATCTATTATATAATCTACTAAGATATTACTAGTATCTATTATACGACCTACTAAGATATTACTTGTTGTTTTTACATAATTACTAGTATCATTTATACGACCTACCAATATATTACTTGTTGTTTTTACATAATTGCTAGTATCATTTATACGACCTACTAAGATATTACTTGTCGTTCTTACATAATTACTAGTATTTATTATACGACCTATTAAGATATTACTTGTAGATGGAACATAATTACTAGTATTTATTATACGACCTATTAAGATATTACTTGTTGTTTTTACATAATTACTAGTATTTATTATACGACCTACCAAGATATTACTTGTATATGGTACATAATTACTAGTATCTATTATACGACCTACCAATATATTACTTGTTGTTTTTACATAATTACTAGTTCTTACATTAATAGTAAGACTTATTATAGGAACTACAAATATATTACTTGTATTCCTAATATAATTATTAGTATCATTTATACGACCTACTAAGATATTACTTGTATATGGTACATAATTGCTAGTATCATTTATACGACCTACTAAGATATTACTCGTAGATGGTACATAATTACTAGTATGTATTATACGACCTACTAAGATATTACTTGTTGTTTTTACATAATTACTAGTATGTATTATACGACCTACTAAGATATTACTTGTATATGGAACATAATTACTAGTATGTATTATAAGATTTATTAAGATATTATTTGTAGATTGAATATAATTGTTAGTATCATTTATACGACCTACCAAGATATTACTTGTATATGGTACATAATTGCTAGTATCATTTATACGACCTACCAATATATTACTAGTTATTCTAACATAATTACTAGTATGTATTATACGACCTACTAAGATATTACTTGTAAATGGTCCATAATCGTTAGTATCATTTATACGACCTACCAATATATTACTTGTAAATGGTCCATAATCGTTAGTATCATTCATACGACTTACTAAGATATTACTTGTATCCCTAATATAATTGCTAGTATCATTTATACGACCTACCAATATATTACGTGTATATGGTGCATAATTACTAGTATGTATTATACGACCTACTAAGATATTACTTGTATATGGAACATAATTACTAGTATGTATTATACGACCTATTAAGATATTACTTGTAGATGGAACATAATTGCTAGTATCATTTATACGACCTACCAAGATATTACTTGTATATGGTACATAATTGCTAGTATCATTTATACGACCTACCAATATATTACTAGTTATTCTAACATAATTACTAGTATTTATTATACGACCTATTAAGATATTACTTGTAGATGGAACATAATTACTAGTATCTATTATACGACCTATTAAGATATTACTTGTCGTTCTTACATAATTACTAGTATTTATTATACGACCTACCAAGATATTACTTGTATATGGTACATAATTGCTAGTATCATTTATACGACCTACCAAGATATTACTTGTCGTACTTACATAATTACTAGTATTTATTATACGACCTATTAAGATATTACTTGTATCCCTAATATAATTACTACTATCTACTATACGACCAGTAAAGATATTACTTGTATCTCGAATATAATTGCTAGTATCATTTATACGACCTATTAAGATATTACTTGTATTATTTGCACTTAATATATTTTCTCCATTAATAAAATAAGCGTCCGCATTAATATTACCATTAATATCTAACTTATAATTTGCAACACCTGTGCCAACTCCAATATTCCCGCTCTTCATAATTGTCATCCTTTCAATATCATCCGTTTTAAAAATTAAATTACTTGTTTGACTATCCCAAGAAATAGAATATTTAGAACCTAACGTTTTATCTTTAAAACTAAAATCTATATTACTATTATTTAATGTAATCATTATTATAAATATATATATTTTAAAAGGTATAATATTTACTTACTATATAATAATAATTAATTTAATTATTTTGGTTAATTAAAGTTAATTCTTTTACACCTTTGGACATTTAAAACGCCAAATTAAATTTAATGAAAAATTGATTAATATATTAAAGTAAATATTTATAAAATGCCTACTATAAGTAAAATAGGTTCTGCTATTATTAGCAAATAACAAAAGCAACCGGTGGTATTAAGAATACAGATTTTACTGGCGCGATGACAGAATTTATTTCAAATATATCTAATATCAAATTAGATACAATTCCTGATTTTATCCCTTGTGATAAAAAATTACATCTAACAAGACCTAAAATGCGCGAAGAAATGCGTAGTAATTTAAAAATACGATTACCCCAATTCTTCAAAGAAAGAGATTATGAAAATTAATGGGTGCGGTTTTGATAAGTTTGAAGAAACCATTGAAGAAGCAGTTAAAATATTGGTTAAAAAACAACAAGGATTGGCGTAGATGTAATTACAACACCTAATCAAAACATCCGTACCCCCAATAATAATGCCTAAAAATTATGTATTTAAATCGGTATTTTTAATGTCCAAATGTGTAATAACCTTTCATAATTTTTATTTAAAACAATATTTGCATCCTCTAATGCTTTAATTTCTTTCTCTCGAGACTTAATTATATTATCATGAACCTTAATTTGTCTATATAGTTCTTGTGTAGCACTAACATTAAGTGTAAATATATGTTCCTTTGATAAAATATGAAGGTCATTAACATATGTTCCATATACAAAAATTTTATTATTTTTATATTTTTTATCTAAACCTTTAATCATGAAAGATACTTCGTTAATAACCTTAGAAATCTCAAATTCAATCATTTTATTATCACTATCATAACATTTAATTTTATCTTTAATTATAATAGTAGTTTTAGTAGGTTTATATGGGAGAGTTATTATATTATTATAATAATCTGCAATCATCATTATGTTAGGTATATAGGATTTTTCAATACTTACCGCTTCAGGTATAACCTTTTGAACTTGCTGTGCTATAAATCCAAATGCTTTATTATCACCGTTATCAATCCTGTCTATGTATTTATATGTTATAGGTTTAATTGCTAAAATCATTTGCAAAGAGGAATCATGATTAATATCTTGAATGTCTTCTTTAATACGTAAATCACTTGTTGTGTACACATTACCTACTGTCCATATACTACTATTAAACTTGGCACAAAATTTATCTGCGATTGATTGCGATGTAAGTATATAATAAGAAGCAGTTAAATATGCATTCAAACCTATATTTATATATATTGGGTTTGCTGGTGCGGTAACTTCTAACATAACTGATGGATTAGTTGTTCCAATACCTACATATCCGCTAGCGTTGATAACAAATCTATCCGTATCTGTTGTTGTAATTGAAGATTTAATTTTAAAAATACCTTCATAATTTCCTATTTTCCAGTTGGTATTATAATCATTTTTATTTCCTCTTAATAGCTCAATAGATGATTTATTGTCGAGTGATTGTATAGTTAGCATAGGTGTAATATTTGATGAACTAATATGTAATTTACTTATTGGATTATATGTTCCAATCCCTACATTCGAAGTATTATAATATTTCATTTTATTTAAAGTTGTCCATTGTTCTTGACTTAATATTAATAATTTTGCAAATATATTGCTAGTCGTTGTAACATAATTGCTAGTATCATTAATGCGACCTACTAAGATATCACTTATTCTTCCAAAATAATTGTTTGCATTCTTTATGCTAACAACTAATACATTACTTGTATTTATAACATAATTACTGGTATCATTAATGGGGCCTACTAAGATATTACTTGTTCTTCCAAAATAATTGTTTGTATCATTTATGCGAACAACCAATATATTACTTGTATTTCTAATATAATTATCACTATTATTTATAGGACTTACTAAGATATTACTTGTCGTTCTCGTATAATTACTAGTATCATTTATACGACCTACTAATATATCTCTTGCCGTTGTTATCGCAGAATTATTAATAATACCAGTAATTATGTTATCTACTAAGATATTACTTGTCTTTCTCGCATAATTACTAGTATCTATTATACAACCTATTATGATGTTGCTAGTTGTTCTCGTATAATTACTGGTATCATTTATGCAAACTACCAATATTCTAACATAATTATTGGTATCCATTACACCGCCAATAAGTACATTACAAGTATTACTAATATAATTGCTAGAACTTATCATATGACCCGCAAAGATATTACTTGTATCCCTAATATAATTGCTAGAACTTATCATATGACCCGCAAAGATATTACTTGTATCCCTAATATAATTGCTAGTATCATTAATGCGACCTACCAATACATTACTTGTATCTCTAATATAATTGCTAGTATCATTAATGCAAACTACAAATACATTACTTGTTGTTTCTACATAATTGCTACTATCATTAATGCGAACTACAAATAAATTACTTGCTATCTCTATATAATTACTAGTTGAAAGTATACTATCGACCAATATATTACTAGTTATTCTAACATAATTACTAGTAATCAATTCATATTCATTAATGCTAACTAGCAATATATTACTTCTACTACTAACTATATTACTAGTAGCTATTATAAGACTTATTAAGAAATTACTTGTAGATTGAACATAATTACTAGTATCATTTATACAACCTGTCAATATATTACTTGTAGATTGAACATAATTACTAGTATCTATTATACGACCTATTAAGATATTACTTGTAGATTGAACATAATTACTAGTATCTATTATACGACCTACCATTATATTACTTGTAAATGGAACATAATTACTAGTATCATTTATACGACCTAACAATCTATTACTTGTATCCCTAACATAATTACTAGTATCATTAATGCGACCTACCATTATATTACTTGTCGTACTTATATAATTACTAGTATCTATTATACGACCTATTAAGATATTACTTGTAGATGGAACATAATTACTAGTATCATTTATACGACCTACCATTATATTACTTGTTGTTTTTATATAATTACTAGTATCATTTATACGACCTAACAATCTATTACTTGTATCCCTAATATAATTGCTAGTATCATTAATGCTACCTACCATTATATTACTTGTCGTACTTACATAATTACTAGTATCTATTATACGACCTATTAAGATATTACATGTAGATTGAACATAATTACTAGTATCTATTATACGACCTACCATTATATTACTTGTCGTACTTACATAATTACTAGTATCATTTATACGACCTAACAATCTATTACTTGTATCCCTAATATAATTGCTAGTATCATTAATGCGACCTACCAATATATTACTTGTCATACTTACATAATTACTTGTATCTATTATACGACCTATTAAGATATTACATGTAGATTGAACATAATTACTAGTATCTATTATACGACCTACCATTATATTACTTGTCGTACTTACATAATTACTAGTATCATTTATACGACATACTAATATATTACTTGTATCCCTAATATAATTGCTAGTATCATTAATGCGACCTACCAATATATTACTTGTCATACTTACATAATTACTTGTATCATTTATACAACCTATAAAAATATTACTAGTATTTCCAATATAATTACTAGTATTCATTACACCGCCAATAACTACATTACAAGTATTACTAATATAATTGCTAGAACTTATCAGAAGACCCTCAAAGATATTACTTGTATCCCTAATATAATTACAAGTATCATTAATGTGACCTACCAATATATTACTTGTCATTATAACATAATTACTAGTATTATTTGTAATAACTAATATATTTTCTCCATTAATAAAATAAGCACCCGCATTAATATTACCATTAATATCTAACTTATAATTTGCAACACCTGTGCCAACTCCAATATTCCCGCTCTTCATAATTGTCATCCTTTCAATATCATCCGTTTTAAAAATTAAATTACTTGTTTGACTATCACAAGAAATAGAATATTTAGAACCTAGCGTTTCAACTGTACCAAAATATATATTACTATTATTTAATGTAATCATTATTATTAATATATATATTTAAAAAGGTATAATATTTACTTACTAAATAATAATTAATTTTAATAATTAATTTTAATAATTTAATTATTATTTTGATTAATTAAAGTTAATTCTTTTAATAACCTTTCATATTTTTTATTTAAAACAATATTTGCATCCTCTAATGCTTTAATGCGTTCTCGAGACTTAATTATATTATCATGAACCTTAATTTGTCTATATAGTTCTTGTGTGGCACTAACATTAAGTGTAAATATATGCTCCTTTGATAAAATATGAAGGTCATTAACATATGTTCCATATACAAAAATTTTATTATTTTTATATTTTTTATCTAAACCTTTAATCATGAAAGATACTTCGTTAATAACCTTAGAAATCTCAAATTCAATCATTTTATTATCACTATCATAACATTTAATTTTATCTTTAATTATAATAGTAGTTTTAGTAGGTTTATATGGGAGAGTTATTATATTATTATAATAATCTGCAATCATCATTATGTTAGGTATATAGGATTTTTCAATACTTACCGCTTCAGGTATAACCTTTTGAACTTGCTGTGCTATAAATCCAAATGCTTTATTATCACCGTTATCAATCCTGTCTATGTATTTATATGTTATAGGTTTAATTGCTAAAATCATTTGCAAAGAGGAATCATGATTAATATCTTGAATGTCTTCTTTAATACGTAAATCACTTGTTGTGTACACATTACCTACTGTCCATATACTACTATTAAACTTGGCACAAATTTTTGGATCTGGTGTTGGTGATTTCGAATATGGAGAAATTTGTGTGAAAAGTAATTGACTAAAATTAAATAATGTTGTTATTTCTGCTAATGATAACTCTTTATTATATATTTTAATATCCGCTAAATTACCGCTAAGTCCAGAATGAGTACCAGCCCCTATGTATATAATACTACTTATATCACCAATCACATTATTAGACACATTATTAGACACATTATTATTTAAAATACCATTTAAATATGTCTTAATTGTTGAGGTTGTTATAACAACAACCACAAAACACCAAACATTATACAATATCACATCATCAGTTGATTGGGACACTATTACGTTGCTGCTGCCTAAGATAGTAAAACGAAACTTATTACTATTAGGAAATTTATATATAATTAGATCAAACTTATTAAACTTCATAATTCCATAAAAATTCTCTGTTGTAGACACCCCCGTCGGCCTAACCCAAAACGCAAAAGAATAAGGAAGTGCCGTAGTCATTACTGGAGTAATGGCGTAAGTATAAATATTATTTACTGGATGAACTGTATAATGGGCATAAGGTAAATTAGAATCGATGCTTGGGTCTTGTTCATATACTAATGCACCTCCTTGTGCTATTAATGGTCCTGTTATTCCAGAACTATCAATCATATTACCGTCTAATTTATACCACGCTATTAAATTAGTAATATTAAAGGGCGATGTGTCTGCTAATTTAATAGCGTTAATGGTGGTAACACCTCCATAACTTAAACTTAGTAATGTCATTATTTCTGATGATGATAACTCTTTATTATATATTTTAATATCCGCGAAATTACCATTAAAATGGGTCAAAGAACCAGCTATATTTTTCATTTCAGTTATACCACTAAATTGCATGGTATAACTGATTGAACTTGCTAATAGTGTTGCCGTTAAAACACCATTTAAATATAGATTAATTGTTGAGTTTGTTATTGTTACAACCACAAAACACCAAGTGTTTAATACCAAATCAGTAGGTGAATTAATATAACCTTCTTGCGTACCATCTACATTATATGTGATAATACTACATGTTAATAATGTATAATTAGATGATTTACCTATAACACGAAACTTAAAAGACCCAGTAATCGCAAACGGATATATATATGCATATATATATCCTGTAATCCTAATCCAAAACGCAATAGAATAAGGAAGTGTCTTAGTCATTACTGGAGTGCTGGCGAAGTTGTCACTCGCACCTCCATTAACTGTATAATAGGCATAAGGTAAATTAGAATCGATGCTTGTGTCTTGATTATATACTAATTCACCCTGTAATCCTATTAATGTTCCTGTTATTCCAGTACTATCATACATATTACCGTTTAATTTATACCACGCTATTAAATTAGTAGTAATATTAGGGGGCAATGTGTCTGTGTAAATGGTGGTATTATCTCCATAATTTAGTAATGTCATTATTTCTGGTAATGATAACTCTTTATTATATATTTTAATATCCGCTAAATTACCATTAAAAAGACTCCCTATGTCTATCCTTGTTAGTGTACCAATAAATTGCTTGGTTAGACTGATTGAACTTGCTAATAGCGGTGGTCCACTTAAAACACCATTTAAATATAGATTAATTGTTGATGATGTTATAACAACAACTGCAAAATACCAAGTGTTTAAAAACACTAAATTAGAAGAAACCATAGTCGCCGACACAACATTTGGAGAATTAGAATTAGATATGGAAACCTTAAATTTAAATGTTGCTGGTGTAGTTGCTGGTGTAACTTTCGAAATTGTAAAATATATTTTACCGAAACTATCAGAAATATACATCATAAGATTGTTGGGGAGTTCATCAATGATGCGAAACCAAAACGCAATAGATGATATAAGTGCGATATATTTAGGTTGTGTATATGCGTAGTTGTCCGAACCCTGATGAACTGTATAATGGGCAATAGGTAAATTAGAATCGATGGCTGTGTGACCATATACTAAAGGAAGGAATGGTGCTGTTAATGTTCCTGTTATTCCAGTACTATCATACATATTATCGTTTAATTTATACCACGCTATTAAATTAGTAGTAATATTAGGGGGCAATGTGTATGTGTAAATGGTGGTATCACTAACTTCTAACATATAACTTGGATTACTTGTTCCAATACCTACATTCCCATTAGAATTAATCACCAATCTATCTGTAGGTATTCCCATAACTGATGATATAATTTTTAAATTATTATTGTAATTTCCTATGCTATAATGTGTGCTCAAATCACCAGTAGTTCCTCTTAATAGTTCAATAGATGATGTTGGAGTTGATGTTGTTTCCATTTTAAATTTTATAATAATAATACCTGAACCACCACTGCCAGGATAGAAATTCTGAACAGAATGTAGACCCGCTCCGCCTCCTGAACCTGTTCCGTTTATACCATCAGTAATTTGCGTAGTGTAGTCGCCCATTCCATGTTCCCCCCTCTTACCATGTATATTTTGTCGAAACGAGTCCCACCCTGCTCCACCTCCACCTAAACCTCCATTTCCAGACAGGTTCGCGTATGTATCAAATAGAACGCCCTCCTCCCCTAAATAATATGATCCACCTCCACCAGCACCCCAATAATATTCAGTTCCTGTTATATTTATAGAAACACCATTACCACCATTACCAACTGATGTGATTGGTACCAATCTCAATCTCCCACCGTTTAAACCACTAGTGATTTGAGCACCTCCTCCGCCTGCGAATATGTTAAATCCCCCCCAAGTCGTGTAATCGCCAATACCTCCACCTTGGTTACCATGATATAATATAGCATTATTTAATATAGTCCCGAGTGTAGATTGTACAACACCACCAGCACCTAATGCCGAGCCCCCGACATACCCCAACCCCCCACCACTACCTCCAGAAGAAGCGGAAATGGCATATAATGAGTCCGCGATCCAGAATGATCCACTTCCACCACCTAATATTGTAGCCCCAAATCCAGTAGTTGATCCACTATCGCGACGTTCATTATTGTTGACCCATTTAGCCCCATTTCCTACATAAATATCATACGAACCTGATGGTATATTTATATTTGTTCCATGTAATACCGCCCCTCCTCCTCCTCCTCCTCCTAGAAAGGATCCTCCAGCCCCCCCGCCGCCAACCATTAATATATCACAAAATACACCTCCTTCTGGAACACTAATAGTATATAGAGTTTGTCTTTCAGATCCCCCGCTATGTTTGAATTTAAGATATTGATAACCATTATCTATAACAACAGGCGTTATAACGTAAGTTCCAAATATATCCCACTCTGACATAATTAGATATTGATAAGGACCTCTTAGGTTATACACTACCATGGTAAAATATCTATATGGTGTATTAATTGTTGAGAAATTACCAAACTCGGTGGATTGGGAAATACTGAATGTTAATGATGTTGTTTGAGAATGTATTTCTGTCCAAGAACCATGATTGGTATCTGTCCAACTGGCACTATCATTAGAAGCATATATTTTGAATATACCAGGGGCACCACTTAAATACGTTTCATATGGTGTTATTCTCATACCACGAAGAATTATTGACCTCCCCAAATCTATGTATAATACAATACCATTCGTACCTTTAAACATTGTATCACCTAGGTAATTATACAGGTCACCACCATTAAATACTGCGTCGCTATAGTAAAGGTCACCAATTGAATTATTGAATAAATAATAGAGGAGAGAGTAATATGAAAAGAAGGGGTCACTTGTTTTGCATACAACACTAAACCCATTATCAGTCCAACTATCGGCATTCGTTGAAGGAGTTTCAGGGTATTTTTTAATACCACATATTATATTTGTTTCAACATTTTGTATAGTTAATATTGTTGAATTATCACAAATATGTAATTTACTTATAGGATTGTATGTTCCAATTCCTACATTCGAAGTATTATAATATATTATATTATTTGAACTTATCCAAGGATTTATATTTATATTCGAAACTAAAATATTGCTTGTTTCTCTAATATAATTGCTGGTATTCTTAATGCGACCTTCCAACATATTACTTGCATTACTAGTATCCTTGATACGACCTATTAAGATATTACTTGTATATCTAATATAATTACTAGTATCCTTGATACGACCTATTAAGATATTACTTGTATCTCTAATATAATTACTAGTATCCTTGATACGACCTACTAAGATATTACTTGTATCTCTAATATAATTACTACTTTCTACTATACGACCTATTAAGATATTACTTGTATCTCTAATATAATTACTAGTATCCTTGATACGACCTACTATTTTAGATTCGTGGATAGTCGTAATAATATAATTTCTAGCTTCTACTATACGACCTACTAAGATATTACTTGTATCTCTAATATAATTACTACTTTCTACTATACGACCTATTAAGATATTACTTGTATATCTAATATAATTACTACTTTCTTGACCTACTAAGATATTACTTGTATCCCTAACATAATTACTAGTATTATTTATACGAGCTACCAATATATTACTTGTATATGCAATATAATTACTAGTATCTATTATACGACCTACTAAGATATTACTTGTATCCCTAACATAATTACTAGTATCTATTATACGACCTATTAAGATATTACTAGTATTCCCAATATAATTACTAGTATCTATTATACGACCTACCAATATATTACTAGTTATTCTAACATAATTACTAGTATCATTTATACGACCTACCAATATATTACTTGTATATGGAACATAATTACTAGTATCATTTATACGACCTACTAAGATATTACTTGTATATGGAACATAATTACTAGTTTCATTTATACGACCTACTAAGATATTACTTGTATATGCAACATAATTACTAGTATCATCTATTTTTTTTTGATAGAGAGATGATTGTTCACCTAACATAGCTTCAAAAAAAAGACTTTCAATTCTTTTTGCCAAAATATAACTAGTTATTCCTACATAATTACTAGTATCATTTATACGACCTACAAATATATTACTTGTATATACAACATAATTACTAGTATCTATTATACGACCTACTAAGATATCACTTGTATATGCAACATAATTACTAGTATCTATTATACGACCTACCAATATATTACTAGTTATTCTAACATAATTACTAGTATCTATTATACGACCTGCTAAGATATTACTTGTATCCCTAACATAATTACTAGTATCATTTATACGACCTATCAATATATTACTAGTTATTCTAACATAATTACTAGTATCTATTATATGACCTACTAATATATTACTTGTATATGCAACATAATTACTAGTATCTATTATACGACCTACTAAGATATTACTTGTATATGCAACATAATTACTAGTATCATTTATACTATATTCTAAGTTATTAACATCTATAATACCTGCAAATATATCACTTGCATATACAACATAATTACTAGTATCTATTATATGACCTACTAAGATATCACTTGTATATGCAACATAATTACTAGTATCTATTATACGACCTACTAAGATATTACTTGTATATGCAACATAATTACTAGTATCATTTATACAACCTACCAATATATTACTAGTTATTCTAACATAATTACTAGTATCTATTAAACGACCTACCAATATATTACTTGTATATGGAACATAATTACTAGTTTCATTTATACTACCTAAAAATATATTACTTGTCATACTTACATAATTACTAGTATCTATTATACGACCTAAAAATATATTACTTGTATATACAACATAATTACTAGTATCTATTAAACGACCTACCAATATATTACTTGTATATGGAACATAATTACTAGTATCATTTATACGACCTACCATTATATTACTTGTATATGGAACATAATTACTAGTATCATTTATACGACCTACTAAGATATTACTTGTATATGGAACATAATTACTAGTTTCATTTATACGACCTAAAAATATATTACTTGTCATACTTACATAATTACTAGTATCTATTATACGACCTAAAAATATATTACTTGTATATGGAACATAATTACTAGTATCTATTATACTACCTACTAAGATATTACTTGTATATGCAATATAATTACTAGTTTCATTTGTAATAGTAAATATATTTTTTCCTTTAATAAAAATATTTGAAGCATTAATATTTCCGTAAACATCTAAATTATAATTGGGACTAGTTATTCCAACCCCAACATTACCATTATTCGCAATTGTCATTATTTCAACATTATTTGTTTTAAAAATAATATTATAAGTATTATCAGTTAATGATATTGAATAACCTGATTTTACCTCATTTACATTATTAAAATAAATACTATTATTATCTAATTGAATCATTATTATATATATACATATATTAAAAAAAATATATTATTTACATACTAATTAAAAGTAAATAATATATCTAATAAAAATAAATAAGACCAAAACTATAATCTAGTTAATCGCTTCAATATATATTGATGAAGATGTAGTTGTGTTTATTGGATTACTAACTAATGAATTGTAATTATTAACCCTATCATATGTTAATAGTCTTGCGTAATTATCTCCAAATATATTTAATATTCCTGAATTAGGTTTTATTGTTACATCATCGATTGGTAATATTTCATTATATTTAATATTATTAATTGCAGTTAATAATCTATTAATATCAGCAATCTCTACATCATTTCTTATTTTAACCGGTAAATTATCTTCAATCTCTCGTATTTGTCGTTCAATACTGGTTTTTTCACTACGTAATATTGTAATTCTGAAATAATCTATTGGGTCTGCATATATATAATTTGCTAATTTTTGATAATTTATATAATTGTTATTATTGTATTTAATATCTGTGAATAAATCCATAATTGTATTATCAGGATTTTTATAATCAGTATACAGAACATTACCGCAAAATAAATAATCATTCGCAGGAACATTAATACTAGGGATATTATTTCGCGTGAATAAACTTTCATCATTTTTATTTACAGTTTTATTTATTTCGATATAAGTTGTTTGAGGAGATGAAGTTGATGTAAAATTATAATCATTATAATACAATACATCAACTTCCTCTTTTGATATTGCCCGATTAAATACAAGAAAATTACTAATATCTATATCAATATTATTTCCTAATCTTAAATTACCCCACCCAACAAATGCAGTACCACTTTGGTC
>Ga0208966_1000216_pt1 | contig 18852 bp, 27 predicted proteins | sample GreLakmeHU45MSRF_FD_187701 | JGI IMG/M metagenome (GOLD analysis project Ga0208966, IMG submission 187701) | Freshwater lentic microbial communities from great Laurentian Lakes, MI, USA - Great Lakes metaG HU45MSRF (SPAdes) | ecosystem: Environmental > Aquatic > Freshwater > Lake | place: Great...
AATATTAATTTATATGGAGTACCAACTTTAATTCTTGCGGTTTTCAATTGGTCCATTGAACCAAATGTTAATCTACCATTATTGTGTGTAGAAAAGTTTGTAATCGTAGAACCTGCATCAAATATTACATTATCCAAAGTTAATTTAGAATCATCATAATTCATAATTACTTCTAATCCTGCTAATCCTTCTTTTGTTAAATTAGTTGTTAATACCACCTTACCACCTTCCAATGTAGATGATACACTTAATTTAGCAATTTCTAGTGTAGGTGGAGTATATGCCATTGATTTTATTGATGCTAATTTATTAATGCCAATATCACCTTTGATTGTATTTACATAATTACCACTTGCTATTCTACTTGCTATTTCGGTTGGGGATGATGAATGTGACCAATCTAAATCTCCACCCCATGCATACACCATATCTATTGCTTGAATTGGGGCAGTTACTTTTGTTTTATATGTAGGAATACCATTTAACCAGCTTTGGTTTAATAAACCACTAAACCATTTGTATAATCCACCATTTGTACTTAATGGAATCCATGCACTATTTTTTACATCTATACCCATTACATATGCAAATGCGTAATATGAATCACTCTCACTAAAAGTTGTTTTTCCTTTTGTAATTAAACCTATATTCTTTTCCAATACGGGTCTTGTAAAATATGTACCAACTCCATTAATATCAGTTTGTGAAATACCTAAAAATGATTTATATGCATCTGATACAGTTATGATATTATTCATAAATGCTTTTCCAGTTGCACCATACATCCAAACTGCTAAACTATCACCAACTTTAACTTCGGTTGTAAAGGTTGCTTCACCACTTGCATCAAATACTTTTGTCGCAATTGGAGTTACATTAAAATCAATAGTACCATCCGTTTTTATTGGAAATAATGCAACACTATGTGCAGTAATATCATATCCCGTTGGGAATAGAACTCTTACTTTGAATGCAGATGTGTTACCCGTTACATTTGTTAATGACATTGTACCAGGATCGGTTGTAATTGGAGTAATGTACGCGCTTGTTGCATCAATTGAATATGATAAATCCAATTTATAAATATCAGTATATGCACCTAAATCTTTGATTATATATTTTTGAGTTGCAATATCTCCGTTGATTGCCGCATCGGTTCTTTGTACAGTCAATTGTCCAATATTCCAATCTGCGTTAGCTATATATCCCCACGGAGTTGCTAAATATTGTGCATATAAACTTTTTGCCGTAATACTATTTGCAGTACTTGCTGTAAATTTGTATCCAGTCCAACCTGTGTAAAATGTTTGAACTGATGTACCTTGTGAGAATGTGGTTGAAACATATGCTAATGCTTTGTTATTGTATTGGTATCTTAACCAAAAATAACGAGGTGTAGTTGTACCTTTAACAACTGTATACTTTACTGAAATTGTATCACCAACTTTTAAATTTGTAGTGGGTGAGAACGATTGGTTAATCGTTAATTGTGCATTAGACGTAAATGTTAATATGGATAATATTAATATCCCTAAAAATGTTAATAGTTTTTTCATTTTTTTCCATCAAATAGTTTTATGATTAGTGACCCACAACCTTTCTTTAACGCGTTTGATAACGCGGTTTGGTTGAACTTGCCACCCTCATCAACTATTAGAGTAGAAATAGAGATTTCGGATGAGGATTCTTCTACGATAACCTCTTTTACTTTTTTGCCATCTTTATTGAGAATACCTCTCATTCTAATAACAACTTCTTCTTCATTTTTATGAAAAACTGATATGTTTTTCTTTGTAGTTAAAACATCTAAATAAATAATTTGCACTTGCAAAGTATATGGTGAATTCGCATTTATATCATATCCCTCTTCCTGTAAAAACTCTTCTAATATATTTTTTACACCAAATTCTAAATTACGATTTCCAGCTAATTTGCCAATTTTGACGTAATTTTTAACACTCTCTATGTGAATAGATTTATCATCATATAATATATTATTAGGATTGGATGTAAATCTTCCATCAAATTTAGTGCTAAACCAGACTTCAACTCTACCTAAAATATCATCTCTTCCAATTAATTGCAGTAATACACCAGAAAATGCCACAAATACGGCAAATACAAACCAAGATATTATTAGAAAAGTTAAAACCTTTACCAATATCTCTTTAATACCAAAACCGATGTGGTTGATTATTGCTTTCATAAACGATTATTTCTCCACTATAAGTATAGAGAAAATATCAAATCGGTATCAAAATATTTTAATTTGATAAAGGTGATTTAATTATTTAATTCGTTTATCTATTGTTAGATATTTTTTATTTTATTATTTTAATTTCTGATTCGGTTTCAATAACAACTCTAGCACCACAACTTATTAATGGCTTCGAATCACAACCGCTTCCACCGTAAATTATTCTACTTGGTCCTAAGATTTCAACCTCATTACAATAGGTATTTAACTTACCCTGCTTTATTGTAATAACGGGTAGGTCTGTTCCTTTTGTTTTATTGGAACGAATATGATGTTGATTTACGTGAATTTTAGTTTTCATTATTAGTTAGATAATGACATTTTTATGGTTGGGTGAGATTTATAATTTTTCAACACAATATCATCCAATTCATAATGTGCAATGTCATCAACTTCCCCCAATAATTCTACAGTCGGTAATTCAAATGGTGTTCTATTTAATTGTTCTTTAATTGGTTCAATGTGATTTTTATATAAATGAACATCACCACCATTATAAATCAATTCATCTGTAACCATATTAACTTGTTTTGCAATCATCATAAGTAATAATCCATATGATGCCAAATTAAAACCTAATCCCAACCCCACATCAGTACTTCTCATATTAAACATTAATGAGATTGCTCGTGTTGGGATATTATAAGTATCAAGTAGTCTATTCCATCCACTCACATCACTTGGGAATATATCTTTGTTCCAATTTGATTTGTTATATGAATCCATCCGTTCTTGTTCACTTAACTCTCTTGTATAAACTTGAAATCCATAGTGGCAAGGTGGTAAAACCATTTGGTCTAACTCACCTACATTCCAAGCAGATACCATCAATCTTCTACTATCGGGATTTGTTTTAAGTTCGTTGATTAGGTTTTGGATTTGGTCAATCGTTTCGGATTGGAGATAAAATCCATCAGTTCCATCCGTATTTCCTTCTACCCAAGTATCACCTTTCCAACTTCTCCATTGTTTTCCATAGATTGGTCCTAAATCACCAAAGGTTTTAGCGAAGTCATTATCTTGTAGAATAAGTTCTTCAAATTCTTTTATGTTGGCAACATCACCACCTGCAATATAGTGTATTTTTATTTTTTTAGTTTCTCTATAATTTTTATAAGCATCACCTGTCCATATGTGGCAATCATTTTCTAAAAGATATTTGATGTTAGTATCGCCTTTTAAAAACCATAACAATTCGGTTACAATTGTTTTGAATGATATTTTTTTAGTAGTAAGTAATGGAAACCCCTCACTCATTTTGTGGCGTATTTGCCTTCCAAATACTGATAATGTTCCTGTCCCGGTTCTGTCTTTCTTTTCTAAACCACAATGAAGAATGTCTTCAAGCAGTGCTTGATAGCTTGAGTCTAAGTTATTCATAAATTTTAGTTGTCTTGGTTATTATAAGTGGTAAAAAAACTATGAATAGGTATCCATATACAATATACCCCTGCCCCTTCTAAAAAATTCAAATCTGGAATAAAATCAATCAATTGACTTGCATGAGATACCGCCAAAGCTACAATTGTAGTGATGAATAACACATTAAGTGTTAAGTATATATTATTTTTCATACATTAAATATACGAAAAATTATTCATATTATCAAATATATTGCTTAGTAATTTTAATGTATTCTAAATCTTCATTTTTATTTAAATAGTTTATGATAATATTTGCAATATGCCTATGCCCAACACTAGATGCGTGGTCATCTTTATAAACATATTTATAATTACCATTAAAAGCCTTTGCAATATCACCAATTCTTAACTTATTTTCAGAAATATAAGAGTTAGCATTGGAATATCCTTTGAAATCAACCCAGTCTGCAGCAGTTTCCTTATCTACGTCTTTCACATCTCCATTCCATGGAATTAATACAAATTGTATTTCAGGATAAGTTTCTTTAATTTTTTTATACTTAGCTAGGGTTTCTTTCCAATACAAAGTTTCATCTAAATCTTTAATCCATTGCAAAGCCATCGCAACTACCGAATTATCACTTTTAGGATTATGTATTAACTGTATCATTTCGCCTATCGTATGTGGGTAATCTTTACCATCGCCTGAACCGTGCAGTTTTTCATCCCACCAACGAGTGCATCCCAACTCTAAAAAAACATATTTTGTTTTTTCAAAAAGTTCCTTATATATTGATTCATCTTTTGTAAGCCACCAAATACTTTCTATTGCATTGCCACCCAGTGGTATATCTCCGTTATCGTGTATATTGTGCTCTATTAATCCCAAATCTTCACATAATAATTTAGACCATCTGTATTTTCTCCAAAACGGTTTATCGGCTAACTCTCTAGGTAATGGCAACATTAACCCATTTTTAGATAACCATGCATCATCGTTGTATCTATCTCTAAATTCAATCTCTAATCCTAATCCAAAAGTGTGTGATGCTCCGGAAAAGATAGCTATATCTCTCATACAATTTTTTTAATTTTAGGAAATGATAATATTGCATATCTCCCATCTCCACTAATAACTTCGGTAACACCATGTCTAATATCGTGTTTAGTTAAATCCATTATGGCACATCTGCCAAAAATAGGATTAATTTTTTCATCACCTAATATCAATAACCCACCGTTGTTACTATCGTAATTTTCATTTAGATATATGAGTATTGAACAAATATTACCAGTACCGTATCCATCATGATGTGGTGTAAATCTACAATTCTTATTATAATATGAAAATTGAAGTTCGTCATGAGAGTAGTTAGTATCCTCTGAAAAATCATAAAAAAAGTTTATTATTTTATTTAAACCATTTTTAATAGTATTAAGAGTTTTTTTATTTACGTTGGAATTCATATTATCAAAATTATGATTCCAATACCACATTTGTGATATACGTTCATTATCGCAAGTTGATGAATAGTATAATCGTTGCCTTTCAGCCTCCGCTTCCAAATGACTATAAGTTTTACTTACAAATTTAGTTTCTAACTCCGCAGAATCAAATCTAAATTGATAAAAAATATCTTTTAAATTTTTGGTTTCATTGCATATTAAATTACTTTTTAAGTAATTATAAAAATCCAAATCTATTAAATCAATTGGAAAATAACAATAACCATTTTTTATAAACTTCTCTTTTACTTCTGCTAAATCTATACTAACCATAGCTATTTATTACGATAATAAAGAATAATATTCTTTAAAGTGTTTTATTCTATCAGGTAATCCAATTGTACCACCATTTACTCTTTTAGTAATAGTTGTTACTACTGTATCTGCCGAACCACCATCAGCTAATTTGTTTAATCCATTATTTGACCAAAACCACGCCGCTGATAATAGTGCGTATTTACCACTCACTACATCTGGGTTTGATACAATATCTTCACCAATTGATTTACCGAATGCGGTGTAATTATCTTTACCTGTTAATTGAATATACCCTCTACCTCTAAATTTATATCCTTCGCCAGTTGTCTCTGTACCGTTACCCATTCTACCACCATATACTTTGGAAGCAATCTTTTGTGGGTTTCTTTCGTATTGTTTAGCAAGTGTTTCGGTTGGGAAGTATTTTTTAAATATACCCATTAAACCCTTTGCAGAATAATTTAGATTTTCTTGTGTTGCTTTAAACCCTGCACTTTCGTGTCCACATTGTGCTAGAAAATGTGCCAATCGTAGGGGAGTATTGATACCAAATTTAGCAGCAGTATCAGGAATCATTGCGATTACTGCGTCAGGAATATGTCCTTTTAGTTTATCCAACTTCAATCCACCTACGGGTGCAGTTGGAGCAGGTGTAGGAGTAGATACTTTTGGTGCTTCTCCCATTATCATTGCCCATGTCTTATCACCGACTACTCCATCAGCAGTTAATCCATTTTTAGATTGAAAAGCTTTTACGGCTTCTTCTGTTTTTGGTCCAAAATTAGTAACTGCGGGATTGATTCCTAATTTCTCCTGCATTTTTTTAACGTTCTCGTTATTGTCTCCTTTTTTTAGTAGCATGTTAGTTTTTTTAGTATTTTTTAACAATTTTATAATCTAATATAGATATGGGTTTTACTATTATTTCATTCCATAATGATGTTTTATTTTCTTTACATTCTTCCCAATTTTTACAAAGATTATTTTCATTATCTGGATAGGAAAAACGGAATAAGTTAGCTGCTCGGTTTCCTTTATCAGTTGCAAATGATTTTACATCGGATTGAAATGCTGATACCAAATTACCATTTAATTTAACCAAAACATTACTTTCTGGTCTGAAAAACTGCTTTGCTTGAGTTGTGAATGTTGATATGGAGTATTTGTATCCAGATTGTAAGCTATCTACTAAATTTCGCATTCCTTCTACCGATGTCCAATGCATTGTTACTACTTCGATATCAGTACTTCCATATGTATCCTGTGTAAATTGGGCATCTAATAGGATATAGGGTTCAATTGCGCCTCTACTTTGGAAAAACGCAATCTTATCATTATCTATGTTAGTAATTAAATCTTTAAATTCATCTCTAATTCCCCAAATTCTATGGTTTACAAAGTCTTCTATGAAATCTAATACATTCTTTTTTGTCAAATCTGAATATAATTCAGTTTCTACATACAGTTGGTATCCAAAAAACTTATTTATTAAGCCGACTAATTCCGCATTATCATCAATCATCCCACCCCTCACATCAAATCCTTTTTTTTGTAATTTTAAGAATGCAGTTGCAATCGCTTCCCACTCCTTTATAGTGTGAAATGTTGCTTCTGGTTTTTGATATCCTCTAACTGCGTACATATTATGCGTTTAATTCTTCTACGTGCGTATTTCCTGCTAATGATACAACTTTATATCCTTTCTTTTCATAAATATTCATTTTACGAATTAAGTTACGTTGTCTTAACTTATTATATGAATCAGTTGTTTTAGATAAATCGGTTGGAGGCAATGCCTTATCTTGTGGGAATGTCAAATCATACATCTTTTCAACATCCTCGTCCGATGGATTCATAGGGTCTGATATACCATTTGATTTAAGATATTCTATTGTTTTTGGTTCTGCTAATTTAGCTAATTCTTGCGGGGCTTGTCCCTGTCCAACCATTGCTGCAAATATACCAGCGTTTACCATATGCGGGGGTTGTTTTGTATCTTTTCCAATTTGAGAAAACATTTCGGATTGTGGATTCATTACATCGAATTCTTTACCATCCCAACTATCATTTTGCATATTCTTAAAATGCTTGCCCAATTGATTGTGGATATATTCTTGCTCACTTCCACCTGGATATACATTATTAGAATCACCACCCTCTCCCATAAATAATATCTTATCATTAGGTGAATATGTATCTTTAACTTGCTTAATAATATCCTTAGCTCCTTTTATATCATCGTGTACAACACCAAATAAGGTTGAACCATTTTTAGTTTGTATTGTACTCAATTCTTCACCTTCGGAAGAAACTCTTTTAGTTAGACTTTTTTTTTGTGAAGATGTTATCGGAGAAGGTCCTCCTGCTGCGCCGGTATCGGCTTTCTTAGCTTTAATGCCCATTTTCTCTGCGAATGCGTTTGAACGTTTTACTAATGGAATGATTGGTTCATCTATAACCCTAACATTCATTGGAATTTGATTTTTTGGATTTGCTGCATTATGTGCAACGACTGCCGCCCAACGATGGTGTCCATCTAATACATACCCATCATTGGAAACATATATAGGTGCGGTAATTTTTCCGTATGCCGGATGATTTGGGTCATCTAATACTTTACTCATTCCTGCAACTTTAACCCCTACAAGCTCACTTTGTGTTGCTTTTAAACGGTCTGGTGGAACGGCGGTTGGTTCTGAAACTTTAATACCTTGCTTATTCAACATTTGTTTGAAAAATTCTTCAGTATCAGCTTCTCCGTTTTCATCTTTTGATAGTTTATCAGCAGGTGAACCCGGTTGAGGCGTTCCTTTGAATTGTGGCATATCACCTCTTTCTATTCCTTTGTTGCCATCACAATATAAGTTGGTGCCTGGAATTGAAACTTGACAAAGATTAAAGTTTGGTGCTTGTTCTCCCTTTTCCTTTGCTTGCCTACCCAATTCAGCTAATTTATCTACAACAGTAGATATTTGCTGTCTTTCTATTGGAGTTATTTGTGAAAGAGATTTTGCTGATGTATCCATTCCTGGCATCAAATCTTTCAACTTCGGCATTCCACTATCTTTGGGAGTTTCTGCTGATGATTTAAAATCCAAACCACTTAACTTTTGTCCCTGTTTTGGGTTTTGAGGTGCAGTGTTCTGTGGAGTTTGTTTTGGTTGAGGTTCTGATTTTGGCAATTGCCCACCATTAGAATCCTTCGCTTTTTGAATTTCTTTGGGCGATGGTTTATCGTGTTTTGTAGGGTCAGCCTTTTGAACAACATAGACATTGCCTGTCTTTTTGTTTTTAACAACTTCCTCTTCTTTAATCAAATCTCGCAATCGAATCATTATCTACCCTGCCCTCTATATTTTGAAGTTTTCCTCGCGTGTTTGTTTTCTGTCTTTCTTAACCTACCATTCCTTCTTTTACCGAAAGAGGTCTTTACACTCCCAGTAGTTGTTTTACTACCTTTTACCTTTGCCATGGCTGTTTATTCGATTTAAAGTAAACTATTTAGTTATTTGCTTTTTAGCCTTTGGCTTTCCAACCTTTTTAGGGGTTTGTTTTACTTCTTTTACAGGAGCAATTGTTGCAGTTTCTACCAATTGTTTAACTTCCTTTTCTAAACCTAATAAAGTTTTAATGATTTTTAAAAATCCCATTGTTTTTTATTTTTAATGAACTATTTAATTTTACTTATAAATATAAAAAATATTAAAAAAAAATGGGGAATGTATGTTCCCCATTTAATTATTTACTAATCCAATTTTTCAAAAGTTCGGATGATGATTGTATCTTTTTACCTAACCCCCATATTAAATGGATATTATTTTGCTGACAATACCCATCTTCTAAGGTATTACTTACCACTCTATCACCCCCATTGCCAAATGCTATATTAAAAACATTTCCATACTGATTATATACTTGCTTTATAAAATTTACAGCAGAACCCATATCATCATCATTCCAATCAGAAAATACTCTATCTACATCCTTAATATTTGAACATATGAAACTCCTTTCCTCTCTACTCATAAATGATTTTCCCTTTTTGGATACCAACCATTCATCAGAATTTATCCCAACCCAAACATTGGTTGCAAATTGTTTAGCATTTTGAATCATTTCTATATGCCCCATATGTATCGGATCAAATCCACCACTTAATAAGATAATATCGTACTGTTTAATCTTCTCCATATAATGAGAATCTTCTTACTACCTTTTCTACTTCGGCTTGTTTTACTATCTCAACAGTCCCCGCCCTTGCTTCAATATAAAAGTTGGTATCTCCATTAACTTGATACCACGCTTCTAAAGCATCGGTAAGAGATGGGTAAATACTTTTGGTTGAACCATCGGTAAATACCCATCTATCTCCGGGTGGAACTCTTTTAAGAACTAGTATTTTTTCTTCTTTGAGTTCTTTTTCCATATTAGAACACCTCTAATATTTTTGTTTCAGATACCTTTACCACTTCATATTCTAAATTCACACCCTCTGCTACAAATTTCTTAACTAACTTAGCTTCTGCTTCCGTTACCGATAATGCATCTACTAAATAGTTTTCTTTGTTTTTTTTTACTTTGCCTTTTGCATCTTCTACTTCTACCGATACTAATACTGAATAATACTTTGCCATAACTTTTTTTTATTGTTTATTTAATTGTTTATTTAATTTTATATTCCGAAACCACCTTGTGGTAATTGAGGTTTTGCATCCTCTTTCTTTGTTGCTACCACACATTCTGTTGTTAGTAATAAAGATGCGATTGATGCGGCGTTTTCTAATGCCAATCTCGTAACTTTAGTAGGATCTATAATACCGGCTGATACTAAGTCTTCAAATCGTTCATCTCTTGCATTGTATCCATAATCACCTACACCACTCTTAACTTCGTTTATTACAACTTCAGCCGAACCTCCACCATTTTGAACAATAATTCTTAGTGGTGCTTCAATTGCCTTTGATACAATTAGGATGCCAGTATGGTAATCATCTATTTTTGAATAATCAATATTTGCTAATGCAGATTGTGTACGAATTAACGCCACACCACCACCTGCTACAATACCTTCCGCTACTGCTGCTCTCGTTGCGTGTAATGCATCATCCACTCTATCCTTCTTCTCTTTCATTTCTACTTCCGTAGTTGCCCCTATATAAAGGATTGCTACTCCACCCGATAATTTGGATAATCTTTCCTGTAATTTTTCAGTATCATAATCTGATGTTGATTTTTCAATTTGAGTTTTAATAGTTGAAATTCTATTTTGAATATCACCAACTACACCGCCACCATTGATAATAGTTGTAGTTTCTTTATCAATACTTATCTTTTCAGCTGAACCTAACAAATCTATTTTAACATCTTCAAGTTTGTATCCTTTTTCTTCTGATAAAACAGTTCCACCGGTTAATACGGCAATATCTTCCAACATTTCTTTTCGTCTATCCCCATATGCGGGTGCTTTAACCGCTGCAACTTTTAGAATACCTCTTAATTTATTAACAACTAAACCCGCCAATGCCTCACCATCGATGTCTTCTGCTATAATAAGTAATGGTTTGTTTAATTGCGCAGTTTGTTCTAATATTGGTAATATTTCTTTAATAGAAGAAATTTTCCTATCATATAATAAGATATATGGGGCTTCCAAATCAGCATTTAAGTTTTCCTGATTAGTTACAAAGTATGGTGAAAGATATCCTCTATCAAATTGCATACCTTCTACTGTCTTCACTTGCGTTTCCGTACCCTTTGCCTCTTCTACTGTAATAATACCGTCTTTACCAACTTTTTCCATTGCAGATGCTATCATTGAACCAATCTCACTATCACCATTAGCCGATATTGTTGCAACCTGCTCAATTTCTTTTGATGTTGAAATCTTTTTAGAAATATTTGCCAATTCTTTTACAACCAATTTTACGGCGGCATCAATACCTCTTTTTAGATCCATTGGATTTGCACCAGCAGCAACGTTCTTAATTCCTAATGAGAAAATCTCCTGCGCGAGTACGGTTGCCGTTGTTGTCCCATCACCTGCCTGGTCTGCCGTTTTTGATGCTACCTCTTTTACTAATTGTGCACCAATGTTTTCAATTGGGTCTTCTAATTCAATTTCCTTTGCAACTGATACACCATCTTTGGTAATATGTGGAACTCCAAACGATTTCTGTAAAATTACATTTCTACCTTTTGGGCCTAATGTAACCTTTACTGCGTTTGCTAATTTGTCTACACCTACTTTTAGTGAGTTTCTCGCCTCTAAATCAAATTTAATAACTTTTTCCATAATCTATTTTTTGTTTTATTTGTATTCGTTTTAACAAATATACGAAAAGTTTTTCATTTTTACAAATTTATCTTCCTCTTCGTTGTTTGAGTTCCATTCGTTTTAAATATTCATTATCCCATTTATGTTCAACCGAAATTGGTCCATTTGCAAACTTATCTAAATCATATTTCCAAATAGATACACATTCATTGCTTGTAAATATATGTTCATATTTTCTATTTTTTTCAGATTTATTAATAATTTCTTTTTTTGCCATTATTGAAAATGTTTTGGAAACTTTGAAATGATATAATTAGTAAAAAGAGTATGCATTCTTTTAGAAAAATGTAGATCGTGTAGAGTCCCATCTTTACCATCTGTTTCAAGATACACAGCATGTGAGGTTTCCCAAACTCCAATTTGTTTTACTATTTCCGATTTAGTTACAACCAAATCTGAATCCACTTCATCTAACCAACTCCATACGAATATTTCAAATGGAAGATATTTCTTTAATGATTCTAATATTTTTAAATAATTTTTTATAGATGCGTTTGAGTTGTTAGTTACTACCCAAATATCGTTTGACCTACCGTTTTGTAATGATTCAATTGCGCCTTCCATCCCTGTCAATGGCTCTTCCAATGTATAGTCTGTTCTGTCTTTTCTGTAAGAGTTTGTTCCTACAAAATAATCCAATCTATCATCTATATCATCATATTGGCTATCGGTATATTCTATATCAATTATTGGAGTTTTTAAGGGAAGCCTCGTTCTATTTAAAGCGGGTAAGACTAATATAACAAAATCATCATTTGAAATATTCTTTAAATTTTTTAAAAAAATATCTAATATTGTTTGAAAATCCCTACTACCTCTTGATGAAACATAATACTTTTCACCATTAAAATTATGACACAATTGTTGAACCCACGACTGCCACGAATCATTTCCTAAATTAGGATCACCACCTCCGGTAAAACTATCCCCTATTATCCATAGTTTTTTCATATTATTAAATACTATAAATCCGCTGGCCCGCCGTTCAACCAATCGTTTAATTTGATAGCCAACCACATAATACCACCTATAATCCCAACTAATATTATCAATCCAGATATCAAATATAGTATTTTTGTTATCATACAGCGAATGATTCGCCACATCCACACGTCCGACTGGCGTTTGGGTTTATAAACTGAAATCCTTTACCATTTAGTCCATCTGAAAACTCCAGTTCTGTTCCAAACAGATATAATAATGATTTCATATCTACTAAAATTTTTACTCCTTTATCCTCTGCCAAAGTATCCGTTGGTAGTTGTTCGGTATCAAATGCTAAATCATATGATAACCCACTGCATCCTCCACCTTTAACTGCAACTCTGACAAACGGTGTTATAAACCCAGTTTCCTCTATCATAGAGTTTAGTTTTTTTGCTGCCGTTTCTGATACTGTTATCATTATTTGTGAGTTTTATTAAATATCAATTGTTCCAACCCCTGCTTACTTCTATAATCTTTTATTGCTTCTTTTATGGCATCTTCTGCCAATACTGAACAATGTATCTTAACGGGTGGTAATGATAGTTCCTCTACCAATTCCATATTATCCAGTTTGATTGCATCATCTATTGACATTCCTTTCAACCATTCAGTTGCTAAAGAAGATGCTGCTATTGCCGATCCACATCCAAATGTTTTGAATTTGGCATCAGTTATGATATTATCATTAACTTCTATTTGTAATCTCATTACATCACCACATTCAGGTGCACCCACTAATCCCGTACCTACATTAGATTTACTTTTATCCAAAGTTCCTACATTTCGTGGGTTAGTAAAGTGGTCTATTACTTTATCTTTATATGCCATAATAATTTGTTTGTCTATAAATATACAATAAATTCTTTACATTACCAAATATTTATCCTATTTGCCAAGTTCTAATACCTAATTTATTCCAAGTAAATGGTTGGTGGTATCCCATTTTTAATTTATCTAATGCGTTAATAACATTATATTTTGTATTATTTGGACAATAAAAAAACATAAATCCTCCTCCACCTGCCCCACTTATCTTTCCACCGGTTGCACCTGCTTCCAATGCTGTCTCATATAATAATTCTATTTGAGGTGTACTAATTCCTTTTGCTAACATTTTTTTTTGTTGAAATCCATAATCTAATATTTCACCCAAATCATCAATTGCTCCCTTTATTAAACAATCTTTCATTAATTTAGCTTGTTCTACTAATGCATGAAGTGATAATGTGGATGTTTTGTTTTTGTCTTGCATCTTTTGTACCTGTTCAGTCAATACATCGGAACTATTTCTGGTAAAGTTTGTGAAGTATAAAACTATATTATTTTCCAATTCATCCTGCACACTATCTTTTATACGAAGTGGATTTACAATAACATCATCACCTTTAAATTCCATATAATTAAATCCACCAAATGCAGCTGCGTATTGATCTTGCTTACCACCATTTTCTTTTAACTCCACTCTTTCAATTTGAATTGCCATTTCAGCAATATCATATTCTCCTAATGGTAAATTGAATAATTCCATATAAACACCAATAAGAGAAACTATAAGAGTAGATGAAGTTCCCAAACCACTTCCGGTTGGTACATCCTGATTGGTTACGATATCATACCCAATTGATTCTATTTTAAACCGTTTGCAAATGTGATTATGCGTTGCTTTAAACAACTTTAATCCGTATGAACAATCTAACTCACTATCGAACTCATGCTCCTCAAATTCATCCTTATTTATCCATTTAAACGTAACTTTGGTATCATCTCTCAATTGTAAGGATGTATGTGTAAATAAACGAATAGTGGTATTAATTACGGCGCCGGTATGGTACTTACAATAATCTGGCATATCCGTACCGCCACCACCAAAACTAATTCTGAATGGAACTTTACTTCTGTATATTTTCTTCATCTGGTATTCCATTTTCTGCGTACCATTTTTTTGACTTTCTTTCACCAACTAATAAGAAAAAACAGTTATAACAAAGTGGTCTAATGTTGTCCAATACTCTATTATTTAAATTACTATCTATAAAATCAATTAATAATGGCATTTTTCCATCCGTAATACGTTCTTCACTAAATCCACAACTACCACAAACACGTGGAACGTATCCACTATTAAATAGTTTGTTTTTAAATTTGTGTAATGGGTATCGTAAATGCTTCCCAGCTATCAAATCCTCTATATGATATTTTGTATTTCTAATATTTTCCTTTCTCTCAATACCAATACCGTATGGGTTTTTAAGGTCTTCAAAAATATTATACAGTGTTGCATACTTTTTATAAGTGTTATATGCAATTCCTAATGTTCTAGCTGCTTCTGCCGCTGAACGGGATTTAGCCTGTGCGGCTTTGATTTGAGATTCTAATATTGGTCTGGCACCGAACCCCCGTTTTGTTAGCTTTTCTTTGATGTTTGGGAAAAATTCTTCGTTTTCATCATTAATTTCCATACTATTATACTTTAATTATATATGTATAAGTATATCAATTTTATTTTTTCAATCCGTATTTAATCCAATTATACCAAACCCTTTCGTGTATATAATACTGAATTGGTTTGTAAACTAATTCTGCTACTCCAAATACTGCACCTACTTCAATAGAACCGCTTATCCACCACATTATACCAAATCCGATTAGAGTGGATATAATACGGTATGATACGGTCTTAGCAATATGCCTCTTACGTTGTACTATCACTATCCTTTGGTTGCATCATATACAATGCCTATTTTTTTATAATATTAATTTTAATAATTTTTTAAAAGTATTATCAATATTATCCGTTGTATCTAAATCAACAAAAAATTCAGTAGGTCGTTCGTAATCTAATGCAAAGAAATTCTCTCTACCTCTAATTTTTTTTGTATGACAGTATATTTCAGTTGCGTTACAATCCGTTTTTAATGTATCTCTCAATTCCTTATAAGGAGAAACTAAACTTATTACAACATCATTACCATTATGATTTAGAAATTTTGCCATATTAAATGCCAGTTGGATATTTTTTAATCTACCTTCTTTGGAATAATCTGTGTTTGGGAATAATTCTCTTAATTGATCCCCATCAATATGGAATACTGATTTTCTCCAATTTTGTTTATCGGTTTGAAGAAAGAATTGTAACTTTTTTGCCAAAGTAGTTTTACCACTACCTGGTTGACCTGTAAAAAGGTAAATTGCCATAACTTATTTCTTTGGTATTAACGATTTTAATTTCGTTATATTCGTTGATTCTGGTATTTTTGGAACTTCGTGTTGAACGTGTCTTACTTGCAATGTTATGTTTGGATACTTTTTTTCTAACGCCTTTACTGCTGATATATTTTTATGAGAATCATCTATAAAATAGACATCAGTTACTCCACTCATTATTTTACTTTCTATCCAATCCGCTTTCTTTTGTGGATCCGCATCTCCTAATGCAACTACGTATATATCACTTAACCCAATATCTTGTAAATAATCTTTTACGGGCTTATATGCGGCACGTGCGGTTAGTATTACAATATCAGAACCACCTGCTTTTACTATATTTTTTAATAATTTAGTTACTCCTTTTATTTCTTGAGGTTGTTTTACTTTTTGAAAATCTGTAAAATCAAATTCATCACCATCTTTTTGAGAATATACTGCGTATTCTCCAGGCGTTAATTTTGACTTTTCACCATTTTTATGAGTAACATATATGTGAGAATTGGTTATAACCAACGTATCATCAAAATCAAATACACGTAATTTCTTTTCACCAGCTTCCTGCAGTGGTTTGAATGCAAACGTATTTATACCGGAATATACTTTTCCGAATTCTACTTTCATACCATTCCACATACCCGATGTAAAGTTATTAGCCATTTAGTATCTGTCTCTTTGTTTTTGGAACTGCTTTTTCTAACTTATCGTTTTCTTTATTAAGGAATTCTACCTTAACACTCAATGCTGCTACTTCTTTTGTAAGTTCTAACACCATCATACGAAGTTCATCTTTCTCTTTTGAACTATTTTCTAATAATGCTTCTAATTTACAGATACGGTCTTTACAATCGTGTCTGATAAAATCATCATCTCTTTCTTTATTTAGTGCTCTCTTTTCGTAATATCTCCAAGCGCCTGTCCCACCTAATACGGTTATTGCCGTAATTAATACTGAATACAAATTTTCCATTAATTATTAAATTTTAAAAGGTTCTCTTTTACCATCATCCCCGTCCATTGCATCATGAACTGAATTTAGGTTTTCTAATGCAACCGTAAGTTGAGAGTACATCCAAGAGTCTAACTCCTGTCCATCTTTCATTCGGGTTTCAATCATATTTGCATAATCTGCAATTCTTTCTAAATTACCCATTGCCATATCTTTCAATCCTGCCAATGTTTCTTGTGGTGAAGAATTATCATCATTCTCTCCCATTCTATGTTTAAGTAATTCAGTCATTTTGTTGAATACTTGCTCACCACCACTTTCTCCTAAACGATACGCTCCACCCAATTTTTCATAAACTTTTATTTTATGTTTCATTGGTATATTTCTTTCCGATACCGCTTGCCAAGCTTTTGGATTAGTTAATTCGAATTTCATATTTTTTATTTATTATTTATTATACTGATATAAATATATATCATTTATCTATTATACAAATTCAACTCCTTTTTTCTTAGAAAAAGATAGCATTGCATATCTGCCAATTCCGCCAGTAACTTCTGTTACCGCATGAGGAACATTAAATTTTTCCAAATCTATAATTGCAACGTTTCCAATTATAGGTAAAATTGTTTCAGTGTTATTCAATACCAAACACCCACCATCGTTTTGGTCATAATTTTCATTTAAATATATTAAGCATGCACATATTCTTCCCGTACCACTACCATCCGAATGATTATCCAATCTACAACCCTTATCATAATAGGTAGAATCCAGCATATGGGTTAATTCATCACCCTTATGATTATCATACATAGTATACACAATTTCGTTATACATATCATTTATAAATTCTGTATGATCCTGATGTGTTTCAAATATAGAATCATTCGTGTCATACAGTCTATTTATTGAAGTGCTATACCAAATCTGCGATAAAGAATCTATTTCAGCGGTATTGTATTTTTGTAACAAATCAGCTATCACTTCTTTTGCATCTTGATACGATTTGTAATGATTCTGTACTTGCTTCATAATACCATCCATTCTAAAAGATGCTCGTACGGAATTGAATTTTTCCTTAAAGTTTTTTTCAGAGTTACACATGTGTGAGTTCTTTAATTTATCATATAGATTCTTATTTAAATCTTGCAAATTAAATTTACAGTATCCTTTTAATTTTAATTGCAATTTGGCTTCTTCTATATTCATTTTATATTATTTATTTCTGTTGAAAATGATAAATTGGCTTGAGTTCTGAATTCTTCCTTCCTATCAATTCTTTTTATTAATTTATCATAGTGACTTCTATCTCTATATATATAATTTTCACAAACAATATAGTTTTTTAATTTAAATTGATATAGTTGCTCACCATTTTGATTTAACTTTTCAGAAGCCCACATAATAAATGTATCATCCGGCCCATAGTGTCCCATAGATTCTGGCAAAGGAACTCTATCCAATAATGATTTTGAAAAACAATTAAACCAACCTCCACCAAATTTCATTTTAGGTTGTCCTGATACATTATTTAAGATTGTTTCCAATTCAACATCCCCAACTTCACCACTATCTATAAATGGATTATTAATTCTACAATACCCAACTTCTTTATTTAAGAAATTTTCATTTACTAAACAATCCCAAGTTGTATCCCATATCTTAACACATTCGGGACTAATAATATATTTTTGTAAATTATCGGTTTCAGCTATTCTATCAATACTCGCTTCAATATAATATAAAACTCTATCATCAAAACATATATCAGTATCCAACCAAATAAAATGAGTTGCATCCGTACATTCTTTATGAGCTATTCTTCTCAATGAAGTACATCCCATAATATCTTCTCTAATATGAAATGAAGTTTTTCCAGCCCATTCAGTTAATGGCTTTAATTTATTAAATCTATCAATAAAATATTGCTTATCTAATTTGGAATTATCCCAATCCACTAAAAAATCCGATACTGTAAGTGCTAAGTATA
>Ga0208966_1000220_pt1 | contig 18625 bp, 40 predicted proteins | sample GreLakmeHU45MSRF_FD_187701 | JGI IMG/M metagenome (GOLD analysis project Ga0208966, IMG submission 187701) | Freshwater lentic microbial communities from great Laurentian Lakes, MI, USA - Great Lakes metaG HU45MSRF (SPAdes) | ecosystem: Environmental > Aquatic > Freshwater > Lake | place: Great...
GACACACCGCAGGACACGGCTGGAACTGCGTGGGGAACCTCGCCTCGGCGTTGATGTAATGCTTGTCGGAGCAAGTTCCAGAAGGATAGCCTTCGTTTTCGCAAGGATAATCTCCGCTTGAGCTGCTGGACGAACTGCACGGCAAACACAAGTTGCTTCCGTCGAATATATTTTCAGTGCAGCAGTAACCCGGAAGGCACTCAAACTGGGGCGTGGAGCAGTCCTCTACGCACTCGAACGACAACGCCCCTATGCCACGCGGGTATGAGTCGTGATCCACATTGATCGTCCACATGTCTCCGTCCATGGACACAACGCATGGCATGGCCGCGGCGAGGGTGAAACCCCGTTCCAGGCATAGCTCCTCAAGATATTTCCGGTGGCATGTAATCATAAAAATGTTCAACATCGTATATATTGACTTTTAAAAAGTTTTGGCTAGAATAAGGGAAAGAGGATTAAAATGGACATACAGAATGCGGTTTTTGAAAAGGTTGCCGAACAGAAAGGCGTAGATGGCACAACGCTCACCAGGGAGACTACGTTCCTTGATATTGGAGCCGACAGCCTTGATATGGTTGAGTTTTCACTTGATCTAGAGGATCAGTTCAAGATCACAATCAATCATTCAGATATGGGTAGCATAAAGACACTCGGCCAGGCCATAGACTTCATTGAAAGAAACAAGAAATGAACCACAAGTTCAATGTCGGAGAGACCGTCAAGCTCGTCATTAAAAGCAGAGATGTGTACATTAATGTCATAGAGAAGATTGACGGCAGGACCCATTACAAGTTGGACTGGGGCGGTTGTGGCTTCAACTCCATCCTGAATACGGTGAGCATAGCCGAAAGCGCGATGAAAAAGGCCATATGACCTTGATCTTTATATCCTATGCGGCCATGGCAACGGCAATTTTTCTATTCAACCTGATTACAAGAGATGAAAATAGTAATTCATGACGGCAAGGCTCACGCGGACGATTTCCTTGCCGCATGCGTCTGCCGCCACAGACTCGGATGTCCCGTCTTCCGGCAGGCTTGCGACGATTCCATGCTTGGGGAGCCCTCGGTGTGGGTAATTGACCAGGGAAGGCGATTTGAGCCCCTTCTGCGCAACTTCGATCACCATCAGATAGAGGAGGAGATTTGCGCCTTCACGATGGTTCTTGATTATTTCTACGGCAAGGGATACCGGGAATACATGCCGAATCTCAGGTATGTGGAGATATTCGACAGCTACGGACCCAAAAGAGCCGCGGAATTCGCTGGAATAAAAGAGGACAGCCTAGACCTCATAACTTCGCCAATCCACACCTCCCTTCTCAGGGCATTCTCAAGTATAGAGGGCGAGGTTCAAGAGCCATTCATTGATTTGATGAGCGAGATTGGCAAGGAAATATGCGGGCAAATAGAGATCAAGGAAGAGCTCATGTCCGCACTGACGAATCAGGCGACCATATTCGTCCACGAAGGAACAACCGTGCTTGATACCACATCCTGCATGATGCCCGAGGGCATGGCTCACGATCAACTGCCGACAAAAATGTGGTGCAAAAGGCACGGTCTCAACCCCGAGGTGATATTGAACATAGACTCGCGGGGGAACGGCTACAGAATGGTCAGCATCAACACGGACAGCCTTAGATTTCTTCCAAACCCCATGTCCACGTTCACCCACAACAGCGGCTTTCTTACTGTATTTCCGAATGTCATGGACTACCAGACAATACTGTCCAGCCATGCTGTGAGGCCATGATGAAGATCAAGGAAATAACGTGAAAAAGAAAAGAAGCTTCAAGCAGGGAACGGTGGTCATTTTTGATCCCGAGAGTTTCAATCCCGATTTCTGGGTCAATCTCAAGGAAGAGGAACGGATCAAGTATTACGGCGAACTAGGATACGGATCGCCGAAGATGAAGTTCTTTGTATTCATCTGCGAAATCAATGAGTCGGGCCACTGCGTACTCGTTGACATGGACACCAATAAGGTTATAACCATGAGGCACACTTGCGATTTCAGGGAAGCAACTGAAGAAGAGTTTTAAGGAGAAAACCCGATGGCGCGATGGACCGAAGAAGAATTGAGTCTGGCCAAGAAAAACACGATGCCTCCAAGCCGATCATTCAAGGGCTTCCGGAACAAAGTAACCAGGATGGGACTTCGGACCAGAAGAGCCGCGAGGCCGAGGTGGTCGCAAGATCAAATAGAAAAACTTAATCGTCTGGCGTCGGAGGGCCATTCCGCAAGATCCATCCACAAGGGCGGGGAACTCCTTCAGGGCATCAATGCCATACAAAGGATGATGTGCAGACTGGGACTTGCAAAAAAAAATAAAATATTCAAGTTTCCCCATGAAGTCAAAGAAAGATTCAAGAGTTTCCTTGTCCAGAACTGGCAAGGAAGAACCCCAGAGGATTTGAGTGAGCTTTGGAGCAAGGAAAACTTCCGGTTTCCCTCAAGCAAAAGAAAGGTTATTTCCGCTCTCGTTGAACTTAAAATAAAAATTTCATACGGAGAGGTTCAGAAGATAAATAATCTACGAAAGAAGGAGAAGAAAATAATGGAATCTACCTCTTTCAAAAAGAATGTTAATGACGAAATCAGAATGGTAAGGGTGAATATGATGCGTCGGCGAATAGAACAAAAAAGAAATATCTGGACGGGGATGCCCGAACTAGATTTTGACCTCACGACATGAAAAAGCCACCCCCGAAGGGGTGGCTTGTCCACGCACAGCACGGACGGAGTACTGCCGTCATGGACTACGGGCGTTTGGCTGACATGGATAGCCGGCTACCTCCCGTTGAGCCACCGTTTCTGTTGGACGCCTCCTTGCGTTTGTCTGAAGGGCTTGGAGCGTCTGATTACGCAACAGCACAAGCACGGCGAGTTGGGATTTTACCACTTCATTATACTACCTTTAGATAGCAAGTAAATGTGCCTTGCCACTTTGCAAATTACGAAACACGAGTAAAATGGAGATGACAAATGCAGTTTGGCGACCTTGACGAGAAAAACCCGACCGAAATAGACATGTCAGAGGAGACAGAACGAATGGCCGATCAGCTTGTTTCTGCCGGATACCGATTTGAAATGCAGAAACTTCCGTTCGGAGGCCTCCACATGGACTGTTCCAGACCGGGTGCGGAGGGTCCCGTGTCGCTCGAGTTGTGCGAAAGTGGATTTTCTGCCGAACTGGCGGATAGACTTGTCCGCGAAGCCCACTCGTTCGTGTTCAAGGACGAGGAAAATCCGGAGGAGTTCTGGAATTGAAGGCCGAAATGGAAAAACAATACTTTGAGTGCTCGTGCCACAGTCCCGAACACACGCTATCATTCACCTATGATGACGACGAATCCTTTCCCGTGATATACGGGTGCGTTTTCCTCGGGGAGAAACCTTGGTACAAGAGGTTGTGGGCGGCGACCAAGTACGTCTTCGGGCACAAATGCAAGTACGGCCACTTCGATGAATTCATTTTCAATTCCGAAGACTGCGACCGCATGATAGGAATCATGAAGAGGCTGAAGGCCACCGGCAGAAAGGCCAAGGCAAAAAGGAAGTGATTCTACAAGGAGGGCTTCACGCACGTGTGCTTACGCTTGAGGCGAACCAGATGGAAAATTTGGAATATTTTTTCAACGAACTCAAGGAACATTACTCCAAGGAAAAGCGGAACTTTCCTTGGACATGGGAGAGCGTACTTGGTTTCGGAGACAAATCTCTACATAGCCGAGTGGGGGACACAAGGGCCTTTGTTCATTACATAGCATACAACCTCAGCAAGAACATCCTTCACGGGCCTCTCCCAAGCCACTTGCATTCTCGCATGATTTTAGGAGAAAAAAACATGTGGAGCGAAAATTACGTAAAGTTCTTGGAAGGAAAATGAAGATATATTTCTACTCCACCCCTCACTTCAAAACCATAAGAGATCAGTTCGTAGGCTCCATTAAAGACGACTGGGACTTGCGAGAAGTGACATTCGAGGACTTCTCGAGCCAAAACGAAATCGGCGGCGGAATGGACTCGGCATTTGCCAAAATGTTCGTCATATCCGTGGCCTTCCAGGAGACAGTTCCCGGCGAAGTCTTCATCGTGTCGGACACCGACATAGTTTTCTATGCAAGTTGTTCGGATCAGATACGTCAGTCAATAGAGAACAAACACATCTGCATCTCCAAAGAGCGTCCGGAGGGAGGCATGAACATAGGGTTCATGGTCATCAGGAACGACGAGGTGACAAAAAGGTTCTGGATGGACACGCACTCCAGAATGCAGAAAAGAGGTATTCCCATCTCAGAAGGCGGAAGCGGGGAGATCACCGACATCGTAGACCAGCAGCTGGTAAATGTCCTGCTCTACAGCAATCAATATCCGGACATGATCGGATCTTTCCTTCCAGATTCGTTCTGGAACTGGTCGCATGGAAATTTGAACAGGCAAATAGTGATGCATCATGCGAACTGCGCATTCGGCATCGAGGCAAAGATGAGCCAGTTTGAGTATGTAAGAAGATTCATGGAGGACAAATGCTAGTCAATTCAACCCAGTATGTTTGTGCGATCCTGAGTTCCGTTTTTGTCGGTTTCGCCCTCGGCGTATCCGTATCGTCTTTTCTCATGCTGACGCAAAAGAGGACCGGGAACAGTAGATAATTGCATGAGAACTCTTGTCTTTATTGCCGTTCTGTTCGCAGGATGCTCGGAAATTCATTGCAAATGCGGTCATCCCAGCTGCGGCGTAGAATGCAGGAACATGTGCGAGGAAACAAGGTGCATTCCCGGCGTCCCATGCTGCGGAAAATGCGAGTGCCACAAGAAGCCTCCCCTGAAAATTAAATAGAAAGCACCCGTGAGCAACAAGGATTTCCTTAATGATCTGGAGGAGCACATGCTCTCCCTGCCCAAAAGGCCGGATCTTTCCAATGCGGGGGTGCAATTACTTTATGAGCAGAATTCTTCTTGCTGCGTTCCAGACTACGAAATATTGTGCTATATTTCTCTCTGGATCGCTCTTGAGACCAATTCGGAACTTCCTTCCGGCATCCATGCCAGGATGGTCCTCGGCCCCAAGAACAAATGGACTGAAATCTATGTCCAGATAATGAAGAAAAGAAAAGGCAACCGACAAACGGTCATATCAATGTTCGACCTCGCAGGATAAAAAAATGGGATACCTCACGACACTGACGATCTACAACGACGGCATACACATCATCAAGGACAAGGCCCAAGACTTTGCGGACGGGGTCTTTAATGCCGCCGCGACACCGAGCCGCTCGGACATCAAACTCGGAAATTTCGGCAATCTTGTGAAGGTGCAGAAGCCCCGCCACGCGGATGACCACACGGTCTACATACACATGGGAAATACAGTATGCGAAATGAACGCATACAGCGACGACACCCGCAAGACCATGACCCGAAGTCCTGAATTCTTTGAAAAGATGCTGAAGGAAATGGAAGGGCAGTGCAGGATGCTCAAGAAACAACTCAATGAATTCAAGGAGAAGAATGCCGTTCACAGCAATCGGTGACGCACACGGCCAGTACGACCGCTATGTGAAGATCGCAAGAAAGAGGGATTTCACGGTGCAGATAGGAGACCTCGGGTTCAAGTACGGATGCCTTGACAGCCTCAATCCGGAGAATCACAAGTTTCTCGCTGGCAATCACGATAACTATGACACTATAGAACAGTACCCCCACTACCTTGGTGACTACGGAAACTGTAGTCTCGGAGGCACCGAATTCTTCTACTACAGGGGCGCATACTCCATTGACAGGCAGTACCGCACCATCGGAATTGACTGGTGGGAGCAGGAGCAAGTGAAGACAGACCAGTTTATGAAGGCTCGGGAACTGTACAGGAAGACGAAGCCGGACATTGTTATAACCCACGACTGCCCGGAGAGCATCGCCCTCATGCTCCTAGAAGCTGGGCAGAACCTTCACCAGAACATGACCGGCTGGGCTCTTCAAGAACTGTTCAGCATCCATCAGCCTAAGAAGTGGCGGTTTGCCCATTGGCACAGGTCTTGGAGCGCGACCGTAAACGGAACGGAATTCAAATGTCTGAATGAGCTTGAAACCGAAGTGATCTCGCTTTGAAAAAATTTTAGGACAAACTGCATGCGCCACGAGGAATCAAGACAGTAGATAGCCAGTATGAAATTGGCTGTTCTGATTCCACACAGGGATAGAGAGGAATTCAAGGACTTTCTTGCCTGCTACCTACCGCACTTTCTGACGGAGAGGGGACTTGACTTCAAGGTGATCTTTTGCGAGCAAATGGACCGAGAAATGTTCAGCAGATCAATCACCCTCAATATGGCATTTCACTTTGCCATGCAAGACTTCCAGCCCGACTACATAGTGGCGGGTGACGTGGACATGGCTCCGGTCAGAAATGTAGACTACGAATGGAATGGAGAAAACAATGATTGGTTCGTCAACGCCGGAGGACTTAAATGTCGGTCGTCGGATTTCATAGAGGCAAATGGATATAATGTCACGATCAGAGGCTGGGGCTACGAGGATTCCGAATTGTGGAAAAGGCTGGAACTCTGCGGAAAAAAGGTTTCAAGATGGAATCCCCCCGAAGACTGCGTGATTGTGGACATGGAACTGTCGGAAAATGCAGACAGCGCGGCTTATTCCATGTTCTACTGGAGGGGCGCAAACAACCCGAGGTTCCTGAAGCCATCGGAGTTTGAGTTCACTGAAGGCATGAGTGAGCCGGTCAAGACATGGTTTTCCAAAAAAACAAAACAACACAATTTTAGCATGTTGAATTCAATATTATCCATGCCCCAGGACGAAATGAGATTGTACTTCATGAAAAACGGCCTGCTTCAGACTGACTATTCAAAGTGCAGGGTGCTTTGCAACAGCCCGACCGTCGCGGAAATAGGCTACGACAGTTCCGATTGCATCAAGTAAACGCTCCGGAGAATCATCGAGAAACTCAAGCTCAAATGGTTTGAGAGAGGAGACGATCAACTTCAACCTCTACGGACGGCAGAAAGGCTCCGTTACAAGCCGAACAAATACTGTTTTTGTGATTCATTGGAAAACCAACGACCAAACGGAAATGAAACCAAAGGAGAAAGCCATGAAAGTGCGACAAGTGGGCAACGACCTAGAGGCGATATGCGAAGGATGCGGCGAAAGCCTCCTCATCTGCGACGGAGACAGCCTCAACTTCCGGCTTGGCGAGGACGGGATGCCGAGCGGGTTTCTCTGCTCCGTATGCAACAAGAGCGAGAACGGAGAAATGCTGAACGTCGTCAAGATCGGCAAGATGAAGTGCCTGTGCTGCGAACGCGAACTGGATCCGAATCTGGACTCCTTTGGACCCCACCATGACGAGAATGGCTTCATGGACGGTGCGATCTGCGAGGAGTGCTCATGGCAAAACCCCAACTGAATACATAAATACAAAAAAAGGAGCAACATGGCAGACAACACTGAAGTAAAGACTGAAGAAACCAACATGAAGATTGAAAAACTGCTCTTCAAACAGATCAAGAAGCCGAAGGACCTACATGAAGTCAGAATATCAAACGTCTTCAACAACAGGTACAGAATAAATGTATGGACTACCATGGAAGAGAACAGCCTCACCAAAAGGAAGATACACTCCAGCTACTTCGCCCACCTCAATGGCGAGGAACTTTCGATCACGAGCGGAATCTGAAGATGGATGAATTCGCAACCATAGTCACCGAAGAGGGAGACATCGTCATAAGGCTTGATTGGGATAACACGCCCGTTCATGCACATAACTTCAAGAAACTCGTAAGTGAAAAGTTCTACGACGGGATGTTCTTCCAAAGAATCGTACCCAACTTCCTCATTCAAATCGGAGATCCCAATACAAAACCGGGCGTTGTTCCGCCGTGGGGTCCCATTGACTGCGGCTATACGATTCCGCACGAAATAGTTCCCGGAAAAAGGCACGTGCGGGGCGTCCTGAATGCGGCGAGACAAGACGATCAGTTCAACCCCGAAAAGAAGTCAAACGGCTCCCAGTTCTGCATATTCGTCGGCGAAGGAAAGCATCTGGATGGGAACTACACCATCTTTGGAGAAGTGGTGGAAGGCCTGGAAATCGCAGACAAAATAGTCAATAAACCAAGGAACGAACGCGATTTTCCGATTGAACACGTAAGAGTCAAAATTGTAATGGGAAGACAAAAATGAACGCATTCTGCAAGGTAAGGTTCCATCTCGGACGGGGAGAAAACTACATGAAGTGGCAGCTCAAGGGCAAGGACGGCACGACCGTATACCTAGACCCCCAGGCCGTCCGGTTCAGGCTCAAGAACTGCACCCTGAAGAACAACAAAAAAATCGCAAGGGAAATACATGAAGGCGCCCATAAGGACGTCTGCGCCTGGATCATGTGCGACGAGGCAGAAGTAACCCATGACAAGCCCGAAGGGACGGAGATAGGGTACAACCCAAGAAAAAGCCCGTTCTGGACAGACGGAACCAACGACCTTGACAATAAAAAGTACGGGCAAATCGTAAGTGAAGGAAGACGGCTCTACGCGGTGTGAAATCCCACCGTTAGGTCTGTCGTCTATAGTCATACCTTGCCTGGGCGGCCCTGTAGGACTTGCTTGTCAGGTCGTCGCCGGGAGCGAGTCCGACTATTCCCCTTCTGGAGGCGAACTCCCTAAGCTTTCTGTAGAGGCTGAAGCCCTCGTCGTTTGTGCCTCGCATGTCCGGGGCGACCCATGCGTCCGTGATGTGACCGCCTATGTAGACCAAGCCCCCGATGGGCTCAAGGCTTCCTTTCATGACTTCATTTTTGCCCAGCCTCCTCTGTCCCTCCCAGAATGCCAATATCCTGAACCTAGACTTTCCGTTCGGCAACGGCTCCTTGCCCTTTAGGTGTGCGAATGCGATGCTGAATTCTGGTCTAGACAGCCCACTGGGGTACTTCTTGGACGGAGGGATATTTTTGGCGGGCAACGTCGCGGCAGAGTTCACAAGTTCCAGCAGTTCCTCTTCGCCGATAAACCATGATCCCACACGTGCCGACACGATCTTTTCCGCGGCCACCTCCGTCTTCCTCCCTCCCTTGCTGGCGGACTTAATGTAGTCCAGCTTAGACTTGTCCTTTATGCTGGGGTCTGCCGGCGGCTCTTCCCTGAGGAAGGGGAAGACGCTCTGGTATTCGTCCGATTCAAGCCACGCCTTGAAGTTCATCATCTTCTGTCCATGTGTCTCGAGCGCATTCCGTGGGACATCCTGATCTTGTCTATGGCGCTGTTCAGCAACCTCCAGGCAGTTGCGGAGGACATCTTAATCTCAGTTCCTATCGACCTTACCGACTTGCCTTGTGAGCACATGTCGACCACCTTCTTTTCTTTGCTGGTGAGCGTCTTGGACGCCCTTTTCATCAGGCTCGAAAGGGACTCTCCGTTAGCCGCGGATTTTATGGCCTTGACGCACGAGAGGTTCTTCTTTATACCTCTTTTTTTCTTGTTCATGCTGGAAAGTATGCTCTCCATTTCTTTCTTTATCTGCTTGCCGTTCTTTTCCTTCGCCTCTTCAAAGGCGTCCTCCACGTCCTCGTACTGGACGTTGGGGAACTTTTCATAGAAGTGGGACACGTGCTTTTTCTTGATGTGGTCGCTAGACTCGGACATCATCGTTTCGTCCGCGAGCTCTCTTGTCAGGAAGTATTGGGCAAAGCTTTGCATGTTCATATATAGATATTTGAAAAGTTTCCGCCAAACGGCCTAGCCAAAGGAGAAACTTCAAATGAACGACCGTTTCATACTGACCATGCTCGGACTGCAGGAACTCGAGGGGTTCGGATACAGGGAAGTCTGGATCGGCAGGGTGGACAACCCGCACTGGTCCGGTCTCCCGGACGACGGAATCATCGCAAGCCCCAGAATAAGCAGGGGAGGCTGGCCGGCAATCTGGTCCGCCGAATACTTCGGAAAAATCTCATGCGGAAACGGTATGTCCAAAGCAGACCAGTGCCAGAAGTCCGAAGTGAGAAACATGGCTCCCGGACATTATGTGCTGGAAGACGGCGTATGGAAGAAAATTGAAGCCGGAAAGTTGTGCGGAGACTGAAAAAGTGAAAGAACGCATCCATATGTCCAAGAATCCGCTCGTCCTTGAAAAGAGGAGCTATGTCCAGACACCCACCGTGAAGCCATGCGGGTTCTGGTACGGAATCGGCCCGGCGTGGCGCGAATGGGTTCAGTCCGAGATGCCGCACTGGATGGGCGAATTCAACTACGAAGTGAACCTTGGAAAATCAGCAATCCTCGTCATAGACAGCGGCGCAGGCCTGGACGGGTTCGGCAGGAAGTACGGCAGAGGGGAATTCAATGTGGACTGGGAACTGGTTTCGGAAAAATACGACGGAATAGAAATAGACCCGTACCAGTGGTCGCGCAGACACGAACACATGTGGTACTATGGATGGGATGTGGCAAGCGGATGCCTCTGGAACCTCCAGCAAGTCAGCATCAAGGAACTTAAATGAACCTGCAAACATTCGCGGATGAGGCGCAGACCTACCTGCTTCAATCCGGCCTAGAGGAAGAAATCAAAAAGGCCGACATAAAGCTGCCCTTGAGGGACAACCTCCGCACAGACCCCACGCGCCAAGACTCAGACTATTACATCCTCAACTACCTGATCGCATACTGCCACATCAAGACTGGTCTCCCGGTTCCAGAAAGCATCGTTGCCCGGGCAGTCTTGGAAGGCACAAAATGGGCGGCTCTCTTCCAATGACAGAAACAACCATCTACGACGAAAACAACCTTTCAGGACTCGGAAAGGAACTTGCCGCGGAAATAGAAGTCTACATAGACTACGAATACCACGGCGGCTATCCTGCGACCCGCATGGAACCCGGCGCTGACGACGAGGTCTCAATCACAGAGTGCTCGCCGATTGGCATCACTATTGAACCCCTAGACATACCGGAGTCAAAGGACAGCATCATTTTCATCAGGCTCATGAACCTCTTTGTTCAGAACCACAGAACTTGCAAGCTCACGCCCGAACAACTAGACCCAGAGAGAAAGAGCGGGCTGGAGGCATTCTGTGCGGACTCCGCAGACGACGAAAGAGTGTTGGAAGCGGCAGCAAAAAACGCCCAAGACCGGCAATACGACTATCCCGACAACGACTGAGCGCGAGCAATGGACGGAACGGAATTCGCAAGGGAATTAATCAAGCACTTCGGGCCGGACAGGTTCTACCACTGCTACAAGAGGATGGGAGGGAACCTGTCCGGATCCGTCCACATATACACAATGCTCAGCCCGCCCGAACACAGACAGGCAAAGTATCCAGTCCACTCGCCACCCCCATGGAAGTGCGCGGAATTTTTCAAGTCAATAGGAATGCAAATAGATGGCTCGGTTTTCCAACACCTGGGTCCCATAGAGTGGGGGGCGATGTGCATGGTGGCATACGGATTCTGCAAGTCATGGAAGGAATTCGGACTGAAGACCCGGACGCTGCCCGACAGCATCCACGCAAGGATGATCCTTGGCGACAAAAACGAATGGACTGAGGAATACGCAAGAATGCTCGAGGACAAATGAGATACGCATTTGATATAGACAATACTTTATTGCACACCGCTGGAAATGACTATGAAAACTCCACACCCATACAGCATAGGATAGATCGAGTAAATCGTCTATTCGATGAGGGGCATATCATCTATTTGTTCACGGCAAGAGGCATGGCTTCCGGCAGGAACCTATACCCGCTGACAGAAAAACAGATAAATGACTTCGGCATTAAAAACCATGGGATTATAATGGGCAAACCAGATGTCGATGTGTTCGTGGATGACAAGGCTATTTCTGCACACGAATGGGATAAGCAGTGCGATTAATGGTATTGACAAAATGAAAAAAGTCATGAGAATAGTCGGAATTGTGCAGGGAGGAACACCCATGGACTGGCTCGGCCCATGCACGCCACCAGAGGAACCTCCTCAATAACTTCAAGGGACTGAAATGAAGACCAAGACAAGGAAGTCTGATATAATCACAAGGGCAGAGGGCAGAGTCACGCCCGAACTTTTCCATAGGATGGTGAAGGAACACGACCCCGCATACCTCTGGTCCGACAATGACACCCACATAGAAAGGGAGCGTCAGAGGGAAGCCGAGATATTCAAGGCAAGGAATATCATCGGAGACACGGCCGCAGTCCCCATATGGAACCAGGCCATTAGAAAAAAAGTAGTTCCCTCATTCGTCGATGAATACCTCTGGAAAATAAAAAACCAAACGGAGACAGCATGATAATACTCAAGCGGATCATGGAAAGAATTAAGGCAAAGCCCGAAGCCCCCGAAGCCCCCGAGGATTGGCTCGTGCGTTGCGGTCAGCACGAGGAGTTCAGCACCCGAGTGACATCAGAACTCATCAGGCTCCGCGCCCACGAACTGTGGGAGGAAAACGGCAAGCCCGAATCGGACGGAATCGAATTCTGGCTGAAGGCGGAAAGGGAACTCACAAGTGAATGAAAAAACGCTCGTCACATCTTGCTGCGGATCCGAAAGATACGCATGGGAATTCGGAACCGAAGACGACATGTGCGGGATGTGCATGGACTGCGGCGAATGGGCGGGACTGGAGGAGCAGGAAGAATGACCACCATACAGGAATTCACCGCCTTCATAGAATCCCTGCCAGACGCCACGGTGCAAATCCACCATAACTTCGCAAAAACAACCTACCACACCATAGACCTCCTGACGCTCACAAATGACATCGGAAACTTCCAGGACTTCAGGGACTGGTGGAGAAGCAAGAACATGACCAAACACCTCAACAACACCATCGCCCTCACCATCATCAGACTAGACCCGCCCGAAAACATCAAGAACGCCATGCTCTTCCTCATGCTTTGAAAGGCAATCCATGAAAAAGAAAATCCTCATCGCGGCCGCGGTGCTTGTGTATGCTGGCGCCATCGTCAAGTTCTCCGACACGGCGAAAAACACAGAGACGCAGGACGAATGGACGAGGGGATACAACTCCGCAATCCAACAGTTCGCCCCGGAAGAAAAGGTCAGAGAAATGACGGTCGTCTACGTAATAAAGCCCGGGAGGAACGAGGCGTACACATCCGGCGAACGGGAAGATTTGCCATACGCGGAAGGATACCACAAGGCTCTTGAAATCCTTGAAAGTCTCGCCAGGAAAAACACCTGCCCCCGAAAGTGAATGAACGCCGCACAGAACACCATCTGCCCCACAACGGGAAAGAGGCAGTACCCCTCCGAACAGGCCGCTGCCAAGGGTCTTGAGAAGTTCAGGGAAAGAATGCCCGGATACGAGGGCGAAACATACCTGTGCATGTACTGCGACAGACACCACTTCGGAAGCAGGAAAAAACCGGCCAAACGGAAGAGATAGCAAGGAAGTGAAATGCCATACATCAGCAAGGAAGACAGGATTCCACTCGACCCCATCGTGGACATCGCCGTCAGAATCCTAGAGAGAAAGCCCCTAGAAGAATCACTGGGCGACCTGAACTACCTCTTCTCCCGAATCCTCGCCGGAGCCATCGGAAAGACCTCCTACAGGAAGATCGCCATGGCAACCGGAGTCCTCGAGAACGTCAAACAGGAACTCTACAGAAGACTCGCAACACCCTACGAGGAAGAAAAGATCGCCCAAAACGGCGACATCAGGGAGTACAAAGGCTGAACCCCCACATGGACACAAAAAAACTCGTCAAAATCCTCTCGGAGAAAAGAACCTCCCTCAGAAGGCAGAACTCCACCGGCTGGAGCTGGCTGAAATACCTAAGGGGAAACGGAATAAGGAAGGTGGGCATCGTCACCCTCACAAAGATGGCGAACAAGGGGAAACTCCAAGACAAAACCGTCCTACAGACGGACTTCGACCTCACCGAGCCCGCAAAGAACACCGAAGAACTAGAATACTCCTGCGCCGCAGACATATACTTCTACATCATGGAAAAAGACACCGCCGAAAAGATCCTCGTATTGGGACTGCCATGAACCTCTTCAAATGCCTCAAAATACTGCCCACCGACTACGCGGAATACGGCGGGGAAGTCAAAAGATGGGAAAACAATGACCTAGACTACCCAGACTGCTCCACCTGCTCAATGTTAGTGAAACTAAACGACGACTGGGGAGTCTGCGCCAACAAAAACGCACCAAGAGCCGGAATGCTAACATGGGAACACCAGGCCGGATTCGGATGCCACACAATAAAGAAACAAGATGAGTATTAAATCAGAACTAAACAACCTGGGACGATTTTATCGACTGCCACACGAATGCGACTGCGGCAGCGAAGAAATATCGGAAAACGTAGTTGACCATGACAACAAAAAAATCTACAGGGCTTGTTCCAAATGCAAAGATGCGAAGAATGCAGAATATTTATTGGAAAAAGCCCGGACAACGCCATCGGACTAAACCGAAAACCACAACCCCAAACGGAACTAACAACATGGCACAATACTCGTACAATGAAATCATCTGGCCAGACATCGCCGACGCCGACGACGAGACCAAGAAAATCATGGAACTCTGCGAGGCCGAAGTCAGCCTATATGTCACCGCCGAATTCAAGGAGGGCTACAGCGAGACCTACGATTCGGACGGGGTGTGCATCGACCCACCCAGCCACGCCGAAGCGGAGGTGCTAGAGGTGGAACCCGAGGACGTCACATTCCACGGCTTCGAAAGCGTCTTCGGGACAAACGCCGAACTGGAACACTTCCTCACCGACGCCAACGGCTCGCCCGAACTTGTGACCGTCACCAAGGACATCAAGAAAAAGATCATGGAACTCGCCAAACACGAGTTTCTGAAAAACTGGCGAAACAGATACGAAAGCGATGGCTGGGATTCATTCGCAGATTCCTGGAGGTAATTCTCCCGCAAACAACAACGCTACTTAAAACCACAACCCCAAACGGAGTTAATGACATGGGATACGTAAAGAACGCAATCGCCACAGTACACGACGAAGGATGCCTCTGGCTGGAGGACTCCATCGTCAAAAGCATCAGAGACGCAGGACTCAAGCCAAAAACAAGGAGCCTTGTCATCAAGGGATTCGCAGGACCAGTCGAACTAGACGCAATCACGGCAGATGAGGCCAGACGAATCATCCCGCTACTGGAAGACGAAAGCCTCACCGCAGTGGAAGAGGCACTCAGGGAACTTGAGGACTGGGGCTGAAGACCAAGGGGCTGACGAAGAAATGAATGATATTAAAACAGAATTCTCTAGCGGAGGAAAACACCCGCCCAAACGGAGATGACAACATGAGATGGGACGCCAAGACAAAGAAAGCACTGATAGACTTGCTTCGGGTCAAGCTCCGCACGGCTCTTTCGGCGAAAATGGCTACCCGGCACCACGCCGAGGCACGCCGCTGGGGGGAGAATTACAAGCTGCTCCTCAAAGAACTCGGAATGAGCCTCGTGGAACAGGTTAGACAGCCGTTCGGACGCAACCACTGGGCGGACCCCGAGACCAAGTCTCCCGCAAGGACAAAAGACCACATCCTCATCGGGGATCCGTTGCGTGGGCGGATTCCTTCATTTAAAAACTTAAACTACGGCCTCAAAATCCCAAAGGAAACGGCCATGAAGATCCTCGTGCTCAACCACCTGCCATCGGGGGACTGAAACCCCACCAAGGAAAACAGACCCCAAATGGAAGACACAGCATACAAACAGGCCACAGTTCAGGAAGTGCTCGACGCCCGGGACTTCGTGAGGAAGGTGGGAAGCCCGGAAAAGGCCGTCGCCGCCCTCGCCGCGCTTCTCAAATTCAGCATCCTGCTGGACGAGGAGGAATGAAGTTTACGCGGACGGAAACGGAACTACAATGAGAACTGCTGGCCAAATTCGAAGGAACTATGCAAAATGAACATAACGTGTCGCAAATGCAAGTGCTGCAGGTTCTCAATACCAGATGACTCTTCAATAGAATTCATATGCAAAAGCGCCCTGTCCTCCGGCTTTGCGTTCTTCAAGGTGGAAAACATAGCCGCGGGCGTTTGGATTTGTGACGGCTGCCAAGAAAAAATGAATTTGAAAGAATTGACCGCCTTGTTGAAGATTAATGAACCACATTGGAGCGAATCGAATTACACCCACGCATCACCAAGATGCGGAACTTAATAAAGGAAAGTCCAAAATGAACGTCATCTGCGGAAAAGGTAATCGGTACGGATTGTTCGCACTACTGTTAATCGGATCTGTGGCGTCTAGCAACGCTGCCGACCCACTCACGATTGGATCAAAGGCGCCGCCGATCAATATCGAACACTGGATTTCAGAGAAGGAGCCGGTCACAGATTTCGAGCCCGGCAACGTGTACGTGATCGAGTTCTGGGCTACCTGGTGCGGGCCGTGCATTGCCAGCATCCCGCATCTCCGGGACATACAACTCTGTCATCTTGATGGGCTCACGGTCATCAGCGTCAGCGATGAGCCGCTGGACACAATAGAGCAGTTTCTCGAACGCAAGCACGACGACGAGACATTCAGGGAATTGACGAGCGACTATTGGCTCACAACCGACCCTGATGGCTCCGTCAAGCATGATTACATGCTGGCCGCCCGCCAGAGCGGCATCCCGACCGCATTCATCGTGGGCAAGACGGGCGAGATCGAGTGGATCGGCCATCCCATGCGGATCGAAGAACCCGTGGCACAGATATTGGACGGGACCTGGGATCGGGAGGCATACAAACTTCAAAGAGAAGAAGAGCAGGAGGCTCTGGAAGGACTACGGATCGTGCATCAGCACCTTCGAAAAAAGGAATTCACCGAGGCCTTGGCAGAGATCAACGGGATGCTCAAAGGCGAGTGGTCCTCTGAAACCCTCCGCAGGCTGGAGGACACCAAGAACCGGGTCGATATGGAAGCGAAGGCAGAGTTGCGCCGCATTGCCGAGCAGGCAAGGTGCAGTGCTCCCGACATTCGGCAACTCGCAATCGGCGACCAGATTACGCTTCAGATCACAGGCCGCGCGGAAGGCTGGGTGTGGGGCGACGCCGTGTACACTTTGGACTCTAATATCGGGACCGCCGCAGTCCACGCAGGGCTGCTCAAGGCCGGGGAGACGAAGGCGATCAAGGTATGGATCGTGCCGGCCCCGGGAGCATTCGCCGCGGCGGAACGCAACGGCATCCGGAGCGGAAAATGGGGCAAGTACCACGCCGCGTTCTTCATGCAGCCGGCCGATCCGGCCAGACCGCCCTTGAGGAGCGAAAATTACGCAAGGAACTTATTATTGACGGAAGGACAAAAATGAGCGTCATCAACAGGCTGATACCCGCAGACCAACTCCACTTCCAGGAAGATGGATCGTTCTCGACCGTGTGCAAGGAGGAAGTCATGGAAATAGCCCGCAAGTGCGAAGAAATGAACGCGGACCTGACACATGAACAGACAATAGCCGTAATCATGTGGTACCAGAACCACAAGACCGGAGTCCTCCTCTGGGACAACTTCATGAAGGGCAGAATCATGATCAAAGGGGTCAAGAACGGCGAACCCCTCTTTGCGCCAATCGAACTCTGAAGGGCCTTTATGCTTTGGAGCGAAATAAAAAAGTGGGCGAACTCCAACGGCGTGGAGGTGGTGAAGAATGGCGGCAAGTTTCTTTGGAGGCGCACCGGCGTGAAGGAAATGCCCCCGGAGATGAGCAGCAAAAATAAGCCGGTAAGACTGTGGGATCTCGCCGCCAAACAGTTTAAGTCTCGCCGCGGGGCCATAAGAGCCGAGGAGGCCGTGCTGGGCGTAATAGTCTGGAACGACTGCGACGAACTCTCCCGCGCGGCGAAGGACATCTACAACAGCATCACCGGCAATGAATTTGTGGAGCACCAGGAAAACTACCAACGAGGTTAATAATGCAATTCCACGAATTCAGGTCATGGTGGGACGGAACCAAGGACTCCACCTCTCCCATGGTCAAGTCCACCCTCGCACAGCTGGGACGCAAACTTTCATACTCGGGTCAGATACAAGCCCTAAAAGGGATGAAAAAACACGGAGTCCCACCCGAAATCATTCAGGAACTGCCGGGCATGAACCAAGACAAATGGGATCTGTATGTGCTCATGCTGGAAAACGAGGCGAAATGGTACGAAAACAGACGGCCATACTACAAGGTCTACCCCTGTGTCGTGGACGCCCTGTGCAAACTGAAGCTTGAATTCAACTGCCCATGCCCGAAAGTGCCGGAAGGAGTCGTCAGCATCCGGTTCGCCGAAGGACACGAGCCCAGAAGGGACGGAAATAGCATCGCGGCACTCCTCGTCTATTCAGAGTCGGGACAAGACGAAAAAACAGGGGCGCAAAAGGAAGTCCTATTCGTCCAAGTCACCCTCAAGGAAAAGCCCGAAGCCTACTACTGGTTCTACTTCGACACAAACACCCCGGACATGACCATGGAGGAATGCCTCAGCCACTACCCGGCGATGGGCGAATACTACGAAATCCGCAAACTTGCCACCCGGATAGCACTCACCACCTGCATGCTCGCCGACGACCCCGAAATCATCACCCGCGACGTCCTACACAGACAGCAGGGCCAGTACGACGGG
>Ga0208966_1000221_pt1 | contig 18549 bp, 21 predicted proteins | sample GreLakmeHU45MSRF_FD_187701 | JGI IMG/M metagenome (GOLD analysis project Ga0208966, IMG submission 187701) | Freshwater lentic microbial communities from great Laurentian Lakes, MI, USA - Great Lakes metaG HU45MSRF (SPAdes) | ecosystem: Environmental > Aquatic > Freshwater > Lake | place: Great...
CAAGCCAAGTTAGTCCACCTGCTCCGACTAAGAATTCTTTGCGTAGTTCTAGGGCATTTTTATATAGATGCAGCGAGCTCTTAGGATCAGCTAATTCATTCTCAACTGTGAAATCTCTCCAGCTCTGTGAAATTGGAAGCCATGGCTTTGCAGTGCTAAATCCAAAAGGTGTTGTGTCTCCACTCCAAGGAAGTGGAACTCGGGCGCCATCTCTGCCCTTACTAGGACCATTGCTTCTAAAAAACATTGGGTCTTGTCGATCTGAATCCTGTAACTGCCCATCGGGAAGTCCTAGTTCTTGACCAGCAAAAACATATGTAGAGCCAGGTAGTCCAAATACAAAGAGAGCAAGTGCGCGTGCTTGCTCATCACCTATTCGGCTAGCAACACGGGGTGAATCATGATTACTCAGCGCCCATGTTGGCAGGGCGTTAACTGTTGCATTGAGTGATATCGATTGTTCAACCACATCGAATAGAACATCTGAATTAAACGCGGCAGTCAGTAAATCAAAGTTAAAGACTTGATGAAGCTCATCTGCTCGAACATAATGGGTTGCATTCACGGGTGGATGGACCCAGGCCTCAGCAACAGCCATGATCTCGCGACCTTCGTATGAATCAAAGAGCTTTCGCCAATTTCGATAAATCTCATGCACACCTTGGCGGTCAAAAAAAGGAACAGTCAATAAAAGTGCATTGCGCTTTTCAAAATCCATCGCCACATCAAGACGTAAGGCATCACTTAGACCCTGTGGATCAGGATGATTTGTTAAAACATCCTCTTTTATCAATCCATGGGCCACATCGATTCTGAAACCATCCACGCCCAAATCAATCCAAAAGCGTAAAGTCTTTTCAAAATCGGCATTTACTTCAGGGTTTTCCCAATTCAAATCTGGTTGTGATGAATCAAAAAGGTGCAAATAGAACTGTCCATCTTCGACTTGAGTCCATGATGGGCCACCAAAAATTGAGATCCAATTATTAGGGGGAGTTCCATCTGTATTTGCTTCATAGAAATGGAATCGCTCACGCTCTTTAGAACCACGACCAGCTTTCAACGCTGCCTGAAACCATTCATGTTGATCAGAGAAGTGATTAGGGACGATGTCGGCGATTACTCGCAGATCGCGCTTGTGGGCCTGTGCTATTAACTCTTTGGCATCTTCCAAATTTCCAAAGCGTGGATCAACATCACGTGGATTAGCCACGTCGTATCCGCCATCTTTATTGGGGGATGGATAAAAAGGGCTTAACCAAATTGCATCCACACCTAGGTTTTTCACATAATCAAGCTGGCTTGTGATTCCAGGTAGATCGCCCTCACCATCACCATTGCTATCAAAGAATGAGCGGGGATAGATCTGGTAAATCGTGGCTTCTTTCCACCACGGTGAGGAGTTCATGAGGTGAACTTATGCGAATCTCATGAACCCAAGCAATGCAAGAAGACTGAAACTATGGTCAGTAATGTCTCGCTTTTATAACGATTTAATGTACAAGAGCGGCCACAAAATTTCGTATCAAATGATGCATCTCACTCAATGAATTGTGATGTTGAGTAGCTTCTTTATCGTGTTGGAGATGGTGAAGATTTCTTATTCTTCATTTTATCTAGCGTTGCCATCTCAACTGGCTTTACAGGCTTTACAGGCGGAGTTGGAAGGGCACCGAGTGCGACTATTGCAGCATCACGAGTAACACTGGCTGCAGTTATAGCGATTTTTTGTTTAGAAAGAATTTCATTTTTAGCTGCAGCTGTTTTGGCTATTTTCATTGTTATGCGAGCCTCATAGTTTGCATCATTAACGGCAAGCATAAATGTGCGATTAATTTGCGATCGTGCTTTTTCGCGAGCCTGCACCAAGGTACGGAATCGATCTAAATCCAATTTGTATTGATTCATTAACATTTGATAATCAGGTGAAGGTGAAGGCGTTGGTTCAGCTGAAGCATTCAAGCTGGATGAAAAAAGGAGGGTCAGGGAGATGACAACGAGTGCTATCCCTCTTCTTCTCATGCCTAAATGATGCATGCATCTGTTGTGATTATTCTGTGAAATGGCCTCGGAAAGTGAATATTTATTGGATTTAGAGCCCCATCATGCAAGAGTGGCCCTATGGCACAGTTAATTATGATCGTTGATGATGAGCCGGCGGTCCGAGCACTCCTTAATGACACCTTGCGCATCGCTGGCTTTGAGACCGTGGAAGCAACTGATGGGATGTCGGCGTTAACGCTATTGCGCACCCATAAGCCAGATTTGCTAGTTATCGATATCAATATGCCACTCATGGATGGATTTGAATTAGTTGAGCGCTTGCGAAGCACCAATGACTTAACACCGGTGCTCATGCTCACAGCACGTGAAGATAAAGCCGATATCACTCGGGGCTTAAAAATTGGTGCTGATGATTATGTGGTTAAGCCTTTTGGAATCGAAGAGTTAATTTTGCGTATTAAAGCTATTTTGCGCCGCTCAACAAAGAATATTGACGTGCCTTCTCTTCTCTCATGCGGTCCAATCTCAATCGATGATGATCAACACTTAGTAACCTTTAACGGTGAAGCGGTAGATCTTTCACCAACTGAGTACCGCTTACTGCAGATATTGATAGAGAAGAAAGGCAGAGTTCTCAGCAAGAACCTTTTGCTGGATGAAGTTTGGGGAATTACCTTTGAGTCAGAGAGCACAGTCGTTGATACCTATATTTCATACCTTCGCAAGAAACTGCACCGAGATGGCTTTGAAGGTATTAAAACGGTTCGTGGCGTGGGATTTCAAATTCAGGAGCCTAAATAGTTTTTATGAAAAATAGAACTCGGCAACTTATCTCAACTGCCCTTATTACATCAGTCCTCTCAATTCTTATTGGTGGCTTTGCAGTCGTGAGCACATATCGAAGTGAGATTGCCATGATTGATAAACGTCTTAATCAAGTTGAAAGTGATATTCGCGTAAATCCGGCAGATGCCGTAAGTATTGCCCTGCTTAGTATCGAGCAAAACAATCTTGACTTAACTTTAGGTTTTGCAACCCCAAGTGGGGAAGTAACTATTTTGCGCGAATCTGTTGGCACACCACTCGATGGTCCAGATCTTCGAGTTCGCAGTATCCCAATCCCTGAAGGGGATGTGCTAATAGTTGCTGCTTCTTTAGTTGATATTCACCGCTCACTTGATATCAATCTCTGGCGACTTCTCATTTTTATTATTCTGGCAAACATCCTTGCATCAATCGCAGCATCACTGCTTTCGCGCTCCGGAGCCTTGGCACAAGAGCGGGCACAAAGGCAGAAAATGCAGGAGTTCATAGGTGATGCTGCACATGAGCTGCGCACACCAATGACGGTTGTTAAAGGTTATGCCGAACTTCTCAAAGGTAAGCAGCTAGATCCAGAGCGTGAGAGCGCTGCCTTTGATCGACTCAACAGTGAGTTAAAGCGGATGGACTTTTTGATAAGTGACTTACTGATGTTGGCTCAGTTAGGTGAAGAAGGCAATATTGATTTTGAAAGTATTGATATTGCGCAGTTAGTTCGTGAGAACATTTCTGACTTTAAGGACATTGCACCAACCCATCCAGTCACCACTCACATAGATGCAAGCGTGGTAATGGTTGGCTCTGAAAAGTATTTGCAGCGCTTTATCCAAAACGCACTAACAAACATTCGCCTGCACACACCCCCAAGCACCGCAGTTCGAGTAAGTGTTAAGGCTGAAAAGCAGATCACAATCATTATTGAAGATAGCGGCCCAGGATTGCCCCCTGAATCATATGGAGAGAAAATCAGAGGACTAAAGCGCTTTGATAGATCTCGCTCTCGAGATACTGGCGGCACGGGGCTGGGCATGAGCATCATGAATGCGGTGATTGAAAGACATAAGGGAAGCTTTACTCTTCGCAAGAGCGAACTAGGCGGTTTGGCAATTGAAGTTCACCTGCCTCGCACTTAGACTTACAAGGTGAAATTCCTCTCGCTAGTACTTTTAATCATCATCGCACTAGGTGTTGCCTATTGCATCCGCTCACTACGAGCACTGCACCAAAAGGTCAGTGCAAGATCAGAGCGAACTACACGAGAGATAGCTGCATCGACCAAAGAGTTAAAAGCAGAAGTCTGGCAGTCCTATCGCCAGAGTGAAGCAATGCAGCAGTTGTTATCCCTATTAAAATTTAGCGCACCAGTTCCACCAACGCGCAGCTGGGCAGCCTCTCCAGATCTTCTATTAACTCTGGCTCAGCTAGTTCGCACGCACAATCCGAAATTGGTTGTTGAACTTGGCTCAGGTGTTTCCACATTAGTAGTTGCCAAAGCTGGGGCAAAGAAAGTAATTAGTATTGATCACTCAGGCGAGTTTGCAGATATAACACGTGGAGTATTAAAAGAGCACAAAGTGCGCGGTGTTGAGATAAGAGTTGCCCAACTTAAAGCTCATATCTCAGGTGTGGATTGGTACGACACAGCAGTCATAAAGGATTTAAAGCGCATTGATTTATTGATAGTTGATGGTCCACCGGGATCTAAAAACCCAGAGGCACGCATGCCAGCTCGTGCTGAGTTCATCGCCAAACTCTCACCTAGGGCCATCATTGTTATTGATGATGTTAATCGTGAGGGAGAGCGTAAGTTGGCTGAGAGTTTTGCTAAGGCTCTGCCCAATCACGTTCTTACTATCTATCCTCATGAAAAGGGCACAGCGGTAATTTCGCCTAAATAACTCATGCCGCTATCCATAGAACAAGCTCTAGACGAGGCATGTGCGCTCATCGTTGATACAAAGAGTTTAGTGCGTGTTGTTTTATCTGGTCGCCGTCGCAATATGCAGGTGGAGCATGAGCGTATTGATATCAGAGCCGTTGAAATCAAAGGCTCCATTGTTTTACAACTCACCTACAGCGATGGCAAAGCCACAACAACTAAAAATATTGCACCAGATCAATCAGAGGTCCTGCAATTAATCTCTAGCGGATATGCAAATATCACCGTGGATAGTGTGGATGGATCTATGAGTATTCGCGTGACAAAGAGTGGTGAAGCCCAGGTTCACTATGAAAAGAAGAGCCTGGAGCAAAACCTTTCTCACGATAAGAAAAAGGAACGCTTACTTGATCCGGCTGATCCATTCTTGCGCGAAGTCGGCATAGCCGATCACAAAGGACAGATCAAGCCTTCGAAAAATGATAAATACAAACAGGTAGAAGAGTTCCTGCGCTTACTCGTGCCAACCTTAAACTCTGCAATTGAAGCTGGTCAGATTGCAAAGCCAAGTAAAGACAGGCCGTTATCAATTGTTGATTTGGGTTGTGGACATGCTTATTTAACATTTGCTGCTCACCAGTATCTCAAGAGCATTGGAATGCCTGTTCATGTGACTGGGATTGATATTCGTCCGGCATCACGTGATCGAAACAATGAGATAGCCACAAAGCTAGGAATTACCAACACAATTACCTTTAAAGCCGAAGAGATCGCTTCAACTACAGCTGCGCAAGCAGATGTTGCAATTGCACTTCATGCCTGCGACACAGCCACAGATGATGCAATTGCCTGGGCAGTAAATGGTGGAGCAAAGCTTTTATTGATTGCACCATGTTGTCACCACGATATTCAAAAGCAGATGGAGCAAAGCCCAGAGCCATGGGGTGCTATTACTAAGTTTGGTGTGATGAAAGAGCGCATGGGTGATTTACTCACAGATGCTTTGCGTGCACAGATATTGCGCATTGTTGGATATCGCGTTGAGATCATTGAATTCATCGGGGGAGAACACACACCTCGAAATATCATGATTCGCGCAGTGAAGACTGGGGCGCAACCTGATGCGCTAGATATCGATAGATACCGTGAAATCACCACACAATGGGGCGTAGTCCCTGCCCTTTCAAAGAAAATTTCCACCTTCACCATCGGTTAGACTTCACTCATGTCTAAGGTCCTTGCATCTCTTCCCGTGGGAGAAAAAGTCGGTATCGCCTTTTCTGGTGGACTCGATACTTCTGTGGCTGTTGCATGGATGCGCGAAAAAGGTGCGATTCCTTGCACTTACACCGCAGATCTTGGCCAATATGACGAGCCAGATATCGATTCAGTTCCAGTTCGTGCCAAGGAATATGGCGCAGAGATCTCACGCCTTGTTGATTGCAAGAGTGCATTAGTTGAAGAGGGCTTAGCTGCAATTGCTTGTGGAGCTTTCCATATTCGCTCAGGCGGAAAACAATATTTCAACACAACACCATTGGGCCGCGCCGTAACAGGCACAATGCTGGTTCGCGCAATGCAGGCAGATTCAGTAAATATCTGGGGCGATGGTTCAACATATAAAGGCAATGACATTGAGCGTTTCTATCGTTACGGTCTTTTAGCTAATCCAAACCTGCGTATCTATAAGCCATGGCTAGATGCTGATTTTGTTAATGAACTCGGTGGGCGCAAAGAGATGTCTGAGTACTTAGTAGCTCACAAACTTCCTTATCGCGACAGCACAGAGAAGGCCTATTCAACTGATGCCAATATCTTGGGAGCAACCCATGAGGCAAAGTCGTTAGAGAATCTAGATACATCAGTTGAGCTCGTGCAGCCAATCATGGGTGTGCGCTTCTGGGATCTGGCCGTAAAGATTGAAACTGAAGATGTGAAGATTTCTTTTGTTCAAGGACGCCCGGTTGCTATCAACGGTAAGTCTTTTGATGATGTTGTGGCGCTAATGAAAGAAGCTAATGCAATTGGTGGCCGTCATGGGCTTGGAATGGCTGATCAAATTGAGAACCGCATCATTGAAGCAAAGAGCCGTGGGATTTATGAAGCTCCAGGAATGGCGCTGTTCTTTATCGCCTATGAGCGTTTAATCAGTGCAATTCATAATGAAGACACCATTGCTAACTATCACGCAGAGGGCCGCCGCTTAGGTCGCTTGCTCTATGAAGGTCGTTGGTTAGATCCACAGTCTTTGATGTTGCGCGAATCATTGCAGCGCTGGGTGGCATCTGCTGTTACTGGCGAAGTTACTTTGCGTATGCGCCGCGGTGATGATTACTCAATTATTAATACAACTGGTCCTGCACTTAGCTATGCACCAGAGAAGCTATCTATGGAGCGCACAGAAAACGCTGCCTTTGGTCCAGTTGATCGCATTGGCCAGCTGACTATGCGAAATCTTGATATTGCAGATACTCGCGCCAAGCTTGAGATGTATAGAGCGCAAGGCCAACTCGGCAATGGTGAATTTAAGTTAATCGGCGAACTCGAATAAAGGATGGAAATGAATTCAAAGCTCAGAAACTTAGCAATTGCAGCAGTAATCGCCCTTGCGATTACATCCCTTTCAGCATGTGGAGGAAAAGAGACAGTGGCAGAAACAGCATCTTTAAACAACCTACCGGCTGTAACGGCTAACGCTGGTGAAGCACCAACAATTACTGCGCCAACAGGGGCGGCACCAACAACTCTTCAAACACAGGACATCATTGTTGGAGCTGGAACTGAGGTTCAAGCCTCTTCTACTCTGACAGTTCATTACACATTGATGACATGGTCAAATGGTTCAATCGTTGAGTCTTCATGGTCAGGTGGACAACCAGCAACGTTTCCACTTGCTGGTGTGATTGCAGGATGGCAACAGGGATTACCTGGTGCAAAAGTTGGTGGACGTCGTTTACTCGTTATTCCAGCAGATCTTGGTTATGGCCCAAATGGCTCAGGCCCCATTGGTCCAAATGAAACTCTGATCTTTGTTGTTGACATCATCGCTGTTTCATAACAAGCCTTAAACAGAGCCCCATCTGCCCTTTGGCAGGTGGGGTTTTGTGTTTGTTCACAATGCATTCACACAAGGCAGGTACTCTGCTGACATGAAGAAAGTATTTGCTGAGTTTCTTGGAACAGCCCTATTAGTTGCAATCGTTGTTGGTTCAGGCATTATGGCCACGAATCTTTCACAAGATATTGGCGTGCAACTACTAATAAATACGATTTCAACAGTATTTGGTCTCTATGTGCTCATTCAGATTTTGGCTCCCATTAGCGGTGCAAGCTTCAATCCAGTTGTCACTCTGGTTGATCTGATTCAAAATCGCACATCTCCACTTACCTTTATCCAATACGCGTTATCTCAAACTGCAGGAGCAATTACAGGCGCCGTCTTGGCAAATGCGATGTTTAGCCTTCCTCTGCTTGAAGCCTCAACCAAGGTTCGCTCCGGCAGCAACCTCTACATCGGCGAAATGGTGGCAACTGCAGGATTAATCCTGATTATTAACCTGCTCATTGCCCAGGAAAAATTAACTCTCATTCCTGCAATTGTTGCTTCATGGATAGGTAGTGCTTACTTCTTTACTAGTTCAACTTCTTTTGCTAACCCTGCAGTCACCATTGGTAGAGCATTCAGTGATTCATTTGCAGGCATTGCCCCAGAATGTGTCTTAAAGTTTATTGCCGCCCAATTACTGGGCGCTCTTATTGGCTTGGGTCTAACAAAGATGCTCACCCATGACAAATAAACTAACCGTTCTATTTGTCTGTGTTCATAACGCAGGCCGCTCTCAAATGGCTGCTGGCTTTATGAAGGAATTAGGGCGAGATCGCGTAGAAGTTCTCTCTGCTGGTTCTGCTCCTAAAGATTCAATCAACCCGGTAGCAATTGCAGCGATGGCAGAGTTGGGCATTGATATTGCAAATAATGTTCCAAAAGTTCTCACTCCAGAGGCAGTTCAAGCATCTGATGCCGTTATAACAATGGGCTGTGGTGATGTTTGCCCGTTCTATCCTGGCAAGCGCTATGAGGATTGGGTCTTAGAAGATCCAGCAGGACAAGGCATTGAATCAGTGCGAGTTATCCGTGATGAGATTAAGAAGCGCGTAGAGCGGTTGCTCTCTGAATTGTTGGCTTAAACCCCGCGAATCTCCTCTTTGTTCATCTCCTAGTCACCAATTTCTGGATATATGCGACTTAGTCTTAATACAGTAAGTCAATAGGTTCGGTTAATCGGAGGAAACTAATGGAAAAAAAGCCACACCTTGAGGGATTTGTAGTTTTAGATGACATTCGTGGGCTACTTCTAAAGTCTTCCGCAACACTACATGCCCTATACAAAGGTCACTTAGCCCTGGAAACAATTGAAAAATATGTTTTTGAATCATATGCATTACTGGATGCAAGTAGTGAGATAAAGATTTATCTACCATCTCTAGCAGAACGTTTCTCGAAGGACAGACTGAAGGCATTACTTAAATCAACAAACCCTGAGACTTATGGTGCCCTGGATGTGTTATTCGTATGTGTTCATAATTCAGGTCGTTCACAAATGGCTGCAGGCTTCATGTCAAAACTTGGCGGAGACAAAGTGATAGTGCGATCTGCTGGCTCAGCTCCACGCGAGAGTATTTCACCTACCGTTATAGAGGTTATGTCAGAACTTGGAATTGATATCACTGATGAGTTTCCGAAGCCATTAACAGATGAAGTTGTTCGTGCATCTGATGCTGTTATAACAATGGGCTGTGGCGATGCTTGCCCAGTTTATCCAGGAAAGCGCTATGAAGATTGGGTCTTAGAAGATCCTGCAGGACAAGGCATTGAATCAGTGCGAGTGATCCGTGATGAGATCAAGAAGCGCGTTGAAACATTGCTCAGTGAGCTTTTAGCTTAACCAAAGAGGAACTTAACTCCAGCAATTAGCAATACACATCCCAAGGCCCGCTTAACGCCTATGGATGAGAGCCTTGTGATGCCAAAGCGTGTGCCAATAAGGGCTCCTAGTAACACGGCAACAACAAAGACCGGTAGTTCACTTGGCAGTGATGATGTTGATTGAATATTTCCAAGTAGGCCTGCAACTGAGTTAACAAAGATAAAGGCGGCTGCAGTTCCACTGGCCTGCTTTACGCTTACCCAACCTAACCAAATGATCAATGGTGAAAGAAAAATGCCACCACCTGTGCCAGTAATGCCAGAGAGCAAACCAACGCAGGCACCAATAAATACAGCTAAAGGTTTATTTAATTCTCTATGAGCTCTTTCGCTTTGCAACGCTTGAACTAAAAAGCGCACACCAGATAAGAGCAAGAGCAGGCCAATGACTGGCTTATAGACATTGCTCGGCAGATTAATACGTCCACCAATATATGCCGCCGGCACAGAGCCCAGTGATAAATAGAGAAAGAGTGATTTATTAAAGAGTTTGCTTTTCATATAGCGAAGGGAAGTATAAGAAGAGACAAAGATGTTAAGAGTCAGCGCCGTTGGCTTAATAACTGCAGGAGGAAGATCAAAAAGAGTCATCACCGCTATATATGCCGAAGCACCTGCGTGACCCACAGAGGTGTAGAGAATTGCTCCTAGAAACAAACAGCCAGCAATAAGGAGCGTGTGTACTTCAAGCACTATTGAACAGCTTTAACTATCTGTTCACTGAGCCATCTGCGAAGGTTGTATGCATCATCAACCATGAAACCATGGCCAAAGAATCCATGAATCATTCCTGGGTATTCCTTCATTGTCACAGGCACGCCTGCTTTTTCTAGCGCAGCTGCATAGTTAGCACCATCATCGCGCAAGACATCATGCTCGGCTAAACCGATAATGGCTGGTGCAACGTTTTTGAAAGTAGTTGCTCGCGCAGGAATGGCATATTTATTGTTCATATGAGCCTCTGGAACATAGAGACCCCAACACCATTGCATTCCAACGCTTTCTAAACCAAAGCCAGTTTCATGGGCACGATATGACTGAGATTGGTAATCGGTATCTAGGCATGGATAGATAAGCATTTGGTAGGCCAGCTTCACATCGCCAGTATCGGCAGCTTTGAGTGCAACTGCTGCAGCTAAATTACCTCCAGCACTATCGCCTCCCACGCCAATCTTTGTTGAATCTATTCCAAAGCGCGCAGCGTTCTTTGCAACCCAGAGCAGACCTGCATAACAATCATCAAAAGGTGTTGGGAATGGATGCTCTGGTGCTTTTTGGTAGTTAATTCCAATTACTACACAACCAGTCTCTGCTGCAATGTTAGACATCTGTGGGGCATAGCGAAGTGTCCAACTAAACACCCAGCCACCACCATGGAAATAAACAAGGGCAGGAGCATTTGGTTTAACGTTTTTCGGACGATAGATCACTGCATGCAGATCTGCTGTTGGAGAAGTGAAATAGGTATGTTCGGTGTGCACATCATTTGATTCAGGACCTGCATACTTTAAGTAATCAGCAGCATCTGCTCTGCGCTCTTCTAAAGTTGCATCAGCCGGCATTGGATTATTGGCGGCGGTGTAGTCGAGAAAGGCTTTGGCCTGTGGGTGCATAGTCATGGGCGCAAGGCTATTCCAACTCTCATGAGTGCGCTCTACACTTTCACTCATGTCTATCGCCCACCACGTTTACACCGCAGTGGATTGCGCTAACCCAGTATCCCTTGCCCGCTTCTATGCAGAGATAACTGGCTGGGATGTGGGAGAGATAGAGGATTTAGAAGATGAATGGGTAGATCTATTTCATAACGGTGTGCGCATGATGGCTTTTCAAAAAGTCTCCAACTACATCCCACCCACCTGGCCAGATGGACCTATTCCTCAACAACTACATTTTGATTTTCATGTTAAAGATCTAGATATTGGCGAGAGCAAAATATTGGCAATTGGCGCTACCAAGCATAAAGTGCAACCAGGCACAACTTTTAGAGTCTATTTAGATCCAGAAGGTCATCCATTTTGCTTGGTGAAGAACCCTCAATAGTAAAAGTTGGTTTTAACACCTAAAACGCGACCTAACTCACATAGATTCAAGATGCGTGCTCCAATGCTCGCCTTTACTGTTTTCCAAAGACAATCGAAAACAATCGGAGAGTAAATGAAAAAGGCAGTTGCAGTAATTTCAATCATATTTTTAGCACTAAGCGCTCAGCCTGCCCAGGCTGCTGCAAAAGTTAAAGTTTTGAATGCAAGCAAAGTTTCAACAAAAACAGGGCTAGTTACTATCACCGTTTCCGGACTTCCAAAAGAGCACGGAATCTATGTTTCCCAGTGCATGGGAATTGAAAAGGGAACGACTGTGCCTTCAGCCTGTAATCCAGCAAAGGCTTCAAAGCTCTGGGTCTCTAATGTGGCCGCAGATCTAAAGATGGGCGCTAAACCAGCAACTGCAAAGCTCACCATCAAGGTTGATAAGTACTTCAAAGATGGCGACTGTGTTCACACAAAGTGCATTATCTATGTGACAAATGATCACAACGCAACCGATAAGACTGCTTTCCAGGCAATCCCATTTAAGTTTGGCGGGATCAATCTCTTTTAGACTTTGGATTGAATAACCTCGGGCTTACCTACGTAAGTGGGTGGTGAGGGACTCGTTATCAAACCTTCAAACCATTCCCTTTGACCCACTATGCGGATATATCCGTTCTTGACTCATCTCCAATATTAGGGAAAAAGTCTGACAATTACGAGATTTTGAAGGGATTTAGGATGGATTTGGGCGAGTCTGTGTATTTCTAAAGGCTCTCAGTTATTTTCCTCCCAAGTCCAATGGGAACGGGAGATCCACATGGAGAAGAAATTTAAAGATATCAACCATAATTTTATCGACACATTAAGTGACGGCGTCTTTTCTATTGCACTAACGCTTCTTGGCCTAAATGTGGTCGAAATGGTTCCAGAAATCAGTAAGAGCGAAAATTTGAATACCGCGATAATCGAACATTGGCCTACGTTCTTTGCATACCTACTCGGCTTTGTCGTTCTCTTTTCAACTTGGTATCAGTACCACGCTGGTAGTCAATACACAGAGGGTACAAACGCGTGGATAGTTTGGCAGCATGGGTTGAGCATGGCATGGGTGGCATTGATGCCATTTGGTGTCGCAGTGCTTGCACACAATCTTGATACGCCGAACCGTAAATGGGGTGTTTTCTATTTCGGAATCTGCCTATTCGGGAACTATTGGACAACGATGATCTTGGCTGCCTTCGTTAAGTTCAAGTTCCCAGTTACCTACACAAGTGAACTTCCTGTTCCTGCCGAAATGATGCGAAAAGGCACACCAATTTTTATGGGAGCAACTGCTCTCTTGGGAGCAGTCTTGGTATCAGTTTCTCTATATTTTCCGTGGGCTGCACTTATCGGTTATGGAATCTACGTGCTTTCGAATGTTTCACCGGTTCATACTCTGAATCGAGTTAAGCCTCTTCTTGAGAAAATTCTGACCCGCTGAGTTACAACCTTTAAATCGAAGGAGTCAAGAGATCAAATACTGGATATATAGGTTTGGCAGATATATCCACTATTCAAGGGTTTGAACTACATCCAAGGTTTGGACATAGAACTCGGATTTACCTACATATGTGGGTGGTGAGGGACTCGAACCCCCGACCCGGTGATTAAGAGTCACCTGCTCTACCAACTGAGCTAACCACCCGAGGCACACAGGCGCCGGAAACGCTTGAATGCAGGTGGAAACCTATCAGCATCTATGGCCTTGCTGCACATCCCCGACACCGCCAAAATGCTCGTATGAGTCGCTGGGAAATAAGGATTGCCCTAGTCCTAACGCTCTTTCTTGCAGGGATTCCAGAAGGTTCTAGCGCTGCAACCCCAACAGTTTCAGATGTGATTGCAACGATGGCTGTGAAGGGCCGTGCGCCAAAAACTGGATATACAAGAGAGCAGTTTGGCACTGCGTGGAAAGATGTTGATGGAAATAGCTGTGATACCCGCAATGACATATTGAAAAGAGATCTCATAGACATTGTCTATAAAGATCGCTGCACGATTTTGAGCGGAATCTTGCCTGATCCATTTTCAGGAGAGAGCATTGATTTTGTGCGCGGGGTTGGCACAAGTAACGCCGTGCAGATTGATCACGTTGTCGCTCTTTCAAATGCCTGGCAAACGGGTGCTTTTAAGTTAACTCTGGAAAAGCGAACTGCTTTTGCCAATGATCCGCTTAATCTTTTGGCAGTTAAAGGTGTTTTAAATTCCCAAAAAGGTGATGGGGATGCAGCAACGTGGTTGCCGCCAAAGAAGAGTTATAGATGTGCCTATGTTGCAAGGCAAGTGGCAGTAAAAGCGAAATATGGTTTGTGGTTAACGGCCCCAGAAAAAGCTGCCATTGTGAAGATTATTGCAACGTGCCCAAAGCAATTGGTGCCAATTAAATAACTTAGTGGCCAGTTTTCAATAAGCGCTCGCGGGAGCGTTCAATCTCTGCTTGGGCCTCCATCGCATCGACCCAGTTACCACCAGTAACACTCTTGCCTGGCTCTAGTGCTTTATAGACTTCAAAGAAGTGTTGGATTTCAGAGAGTTCATACTCTGGAACATCCGTAATATCTTGTAGTGATGCTTTGCGAATATCACCTGCTGCAACACAGAGTAATTTGTCATCTCCGCCAGCTTCATCGGTCATGTTAAACATGCCGATAGCTCTGCATGAAACTACGCAGCCTGGAAATGTTGGTTCATCCAGCATGACTAATGCATCAAGTGGGTCGCCATCTAAGGAGAGAGTGTTCTTCACAAAGCCATAGTCATAGGGATAGCGAGTTGATGTGAAGAGCATGCGATCTAAGCGGATCTCTCCGGTTAAGTGATCGACTTCGTATTTGTTACGGCTGCCTGCTGGGATTTCAATAATGACATCAAAGATCATCAGCGCCAGCTTCCTATGAGTGCGAAGGGATAAAACTTGGGGTGAACGACGGGGCTCGAACCCGCGACATCCCGGACCACAACCGGGTGCTCTACCAGCTGAGCTACGTCCACCATGAGTTGCTAAGTCTACCCGCTACTGCGTATCGCCCGGAACAAATACTGCGCTGCGGTAATACGCCAGCTCTGCAATTGAATCTTGAATATCACCTAGCGCCCGGTGGTTGCCCGTCTTTGCCGGGGCGTTGAAGTAGGCCTTGGGATACCAGCGCCGGGTCAGTTCTTTAATCGATGAGACATCGATGGTGCGATAGTGCAGGTAATCATTAAGGCGCGGCATATCACGTGCAATGAAGGAGCGATCAACAGAGACTGAGTTACCTGCCAGCGGTGATTTTCCAGGCAGAGTATTTGCACTCTCGAGATATTTGATAATCGCATCTTCTGCCTGCGATACTGAAACACCATTTGGTATCTCTGTGATTAATCCAGAGGTGGTGTGCATCTGCGTTACAAACTCATTCATTCCAGCTAACGCCTCGGCGCTGGCCTTAATCACCACATCCACACCATCACCAATGACGTTTAATTCTGAGTCAGTGACTAGGACGGCGATTTCGACCAGGACGTCCTTTTCCAGGGAAAGTCCAGTCATTTCGCAGTCGATCCAGATCAAATTCGCTTGTTCGTTGGCCATATGCCCAACCCTAGGGGGAAAGGGCTCTTTTCACCTTTTGTTAACCTTCTAGACACCTTTGGTCTATGTAAAGAATCCTGAATACAGACAAGATTCCGACCATGACATTGCTTGAAAACAGGTCGGCCGAGATCCCTGCCCCCCGGGAAATCACCACCAAGCCGCGACGCTCAGATCAAATTTTCCGCGCAGTTGTCACCGTTGGTGGAATGACATCTCTAGTCATCCTTGGGTTGATTGCGCTCTTCTTATCACTCAAAGGCATAAGTGTTTTGCAAGTTGAGAAGTTTTCTTTCATAACTGAATCTAAGTGGGAAGTTTTACAAGATGCCGAGGGCAAGGTTGCCGAAAGCACATTTGGACTTGGCGCCATGCTTATTGGAACATTCTTATCAGCTTTCATCGCTGTCATTGTCGGAGTTCCTATCGCAGTCCTGAGTGCTTTGTATTTGACCTTCTATGCACGTGGACCGGTGAAGAGGCTACTCATTTCTTTAATCGATCTTATGGCAGCTTTCCCATCACTTCTCTTTGGTTTTTGGGGCTTCATCGTTTTGATGGGGAGCGCTGAGTACTGGGCAAAACTTCTCAATAAGTACGTAGGTTTTATACCAATCTTTGATGTTCCTGCGCCAATTTTTGAGCGCTCGCCATTTATTGCAGGGCTCGTTCTTGCCATCATGATTATTCCAATCGTTACCGCGATTTCTCGAGAGATCTTTGATCAAACACCACTGGATCGCGTGCAAGCTGCATATGCATTAGGTGCATCCAAACTTGCCATGATTCGCGCCGTTGTAATTCCTTATGGCCGTGGTGGTGTCGTGGGCGGAGCAATGCTGGGTCTTGGACGTGCGATGGGTGAAACAGTTGCGGTTTACACCGTTCTCAACGTTGTTTATCAGATCAACTGGCAGGTTCTTTTCGGTGCTGGCGGAAACGTTGCTTCACTTATTCTTTTAAAGTTTGGTGAGGCTGGTCCAGACGAGGTTAATGCACTCATGGCAGCAGGCCTTGTTTTGTTCCTTCTCACCTTGACGGTCAATGCTATTTCTGACGTGCTCATCAATACGTTTGGGAAAAAGGGACGATGACTCAAACTACTATTCCAAAACCTCAAACGCCTTGGGGCATATCAATGACACAGCGAGTAACTACCGCTTCCCTACTAGTTCTGGCCGGAGTACTTGCAGGTGGGGCGATAGAACTTACTGGACTCAGTGGCAAGCTAGGTTTTGCTACTGCATACTTTTTCTTTGCAAGCCTTTTGATTTTTCTGCAACAACTGCGGCTTCGTGATTTAGCTGCTGCAAAGGATTCACTGCTGAGCAGTTTTGCTCTTCTTGCAATGACCATGACCTTGATTCCCATTGTAAGCATTGTTTTAACAGTGGTGCTTAAGGGTTATAAGGGAATCCACTTTGGAATGTTTACCAATGACATGACACAGGCCTCTGTTAATGATCCAGTTCAGGCAGGTGGACTTATACATGCATTAATTGGAACCATCATTATGGTGGGCGGCGCGCTCATCGTTAGTTTCCCCATTGGTCTTTTAACCGCGCTTTACTTAACCGAGATCCGTGGAAAGTTAGCTCGCCCGATTAAGTTTCTTGTTCAAGCAATGAGTGGTGTTCCATCAATCGTTGCTGGCCTATTTATTCTCTCGATTTTGGTTATTCCGGTGACGCAAGAGTTAACTGGATTAATGGGTTCTTTAGCTTTAAGTATCTTGATGATTCCAACAATTGCGCGAACAGCTGAAGAGATGCTTCTTTTAATTCCAAATGAGCTTCGTGAAGCTGGCGTGGCACTGGGAGCTACTCAGTGGCGCACAGTTTCTGGCGTGGTAGTTCCTGCTGCTAAAAGCGGATTGGTTACTGCGGTAATCCTTGGAATTGCCCGCATTATCGGAGAAACAGCTCCAATCCTTCTTGTATCAGGCGGGGCAGATGCACTTAACTTCAATCCGTTGTCAGGGCCAATGGGCTCGCTCCCGTTTTATATTTGGAAAGCCTTCCTGACCGGTGGAACTGAAGAGGCGTATGCAAGAGCGTGGGGCGGAATGCTGATCTTGCTCATTCTCATTTTTGTTCTCTTCGGACTTGCCCGGTACTTAAGCGGTAGAAAGGCAGTATGAGATGACAGTGACAGAGAATTCAAATAACGATAACAATATGGAGAAAAAAATGGAGAGAACGAAGCCATCATCACTTGCATCAGTTGCAGGCAATCGTGAGCAGCGAGTCCCAGGTACCAACCTTCTTGGTACGGGTCTTGAGACACGGGGAGTTCACGCCTGGTTTGGTACTAAGCATGTGCTCTCAGATGTTTCATTGGACTTTGCCGCCGGCACTGTTACCGCGCTCATCGGTCCTTCAGGCTGCGGAAAGTCAACGTATTTGCGAACACTCAACCGCATGCATGAGTTCATCCCAACGGCAGCACTTGCTGGTGAGGTTCTGCTCGATGGCAAAGATATTTACGCGCCCGGTACCGATGTGACAAAGATTCGCCTTCGCGTTGGCATGGTTTTTCAGAAGCCAAACCCATTTCCATCTATGACTATCGGTGAAAATGTTTTGTCTGGACTCAAGCTTGCTCAACTCAAGAAAAACAATACCGATGAACTGCTCGAGTCATGTCTGCAACGTGCAGGTCTATGGAGTGAAGTCAAAGATCGCTTAGGCGAGCACGGTGGTGCACTCTCTGGTGGACAGCAACAACGCCTATGTATTGCACGCGCTTTGGCCGTTGAGCCACAAGTTCTTTTGATGGATGAGCCATGCTCAGCCCTTGACCCAGGATCTACATTTAGAATTGAACAGACAATCTCAGAGCTGGCTAAATCAATGACGATCGTCATTGTTACGCACAACATGCAGCAAGCCGCTCGCGTAGCTGACTACACCGCTTTCTTCCTCTCAGATGGTGGCCCAGGAGTAATGATTGAGACCGCTCCAACGAGCAAGATCTTCTCTTCTCCAACCGATAAGCGCACCGAGGACTACGTAACAGGCCGCTTCGGCTGACACCTGTTGTTCACTTAAGATAGGGCTTTTGTTCACCAACACCTTGCCTTAGATTAACTTGGCTTAAGTAGTTTTCCTTTCGTAATCCTCTTACCCTCCTACGAAAGGTATTAAATGAAGTTTTCAATTAAGGCAAAGGCACTTGCTATTGCCGCAGTAATCGCAGTTTCATCTGC
>Ga0208966_1000223_pt1 | contig 18525 bp, 11 predicted proteins | sample GreLakmeHU45MSRF_FD_187701 | JGI IMG/M metagenome (GOLD analysis project Ga0208966, IMG submission 187701) | Freshwater lentic microbial communities from great Laurentian Lakes, MI, USA - Great Lakes metaG HU45MSRF (SPAdes) | ecosystem: Environmental > Aquatic > Freshwater > Lake | place: Great...
CATCGGCTGATGCAGGTTCAGAGTACGGCGTAATTGTAGATCGTACTTGGAACTAATTAATATAAATTAATTAATAGAGGCCCCCCATTATTTGGGGGGCTTTTTATTGCCCTTATGTTTGCTATATGTTATAATAATTTTAACTATCCAAGGAGGATAAATTGGCAACAACAGTATATGATGTAGAAGAAATTGAACTTCAAAATGGAGCAAAGGTCAAGCTAAAGCCATTGACAATTAAAGCATTGCGAAAGTTCATGGCAGAAATTAAAAAGACAGAAACTGCAGCAAATGAAGATGAAACACTTTCAATTTTAATTGCAGCAAGCGGAATTGCAATTGAGTCACAAGTACCAGAATTAGTAGCAGACAGGGATAAATTAGAAGACGCACTAGACATGCCGACAATTAATCGAATTCTTGAAGTTTGCGGAGGAATTAAACTTGACGACCCAAACCTGGAAGCGGCACGAGCTCTAGTTGGTCAGAACTCGATTTAGCCGCTCTCTTAGGGGAAGTTTTTCTTTTAGGTAATTGGAAAAATTACGAAGAACTAGAAGAAAATCTTTCAATGCCAGAAATAATTCAAACCTTTAAATCTATGCACAAAACGGAAGATGAAAAAAGAAAGTTTTTAGCATCTTTGCAAGGAGTTAACTTAAACGAAAGCTCCGTAGAAGAAAGTAATAGTTTTGAGGATATAAAAAGAAAGGCTCTGGGTATACAGGCAAGTGCAGACGACGTAGTCTCACTACAAGGAAGTTATGCTGCTGAAGCAGGATTTGGAATTGGCGCAGGCTTAGGATACTCAAGGGTGTAAAATAATATAGATGGCTGAAGATCAGATAGTAACCAGAATAGTCGCTACGGCAGACTTTTCAAACCTTATTGTAGACTTGAACAAGGTTTCTTCAGCCTTAACTAATTTACAGACAAAACTAAACGCAACAAACAAAAACCTCTCAGCGCAAGCGGCGGTAATGAACCGTTCCTTTGCAGAAACAATGAGAAGCACTGGGCAATTTTCTACCCACTTCGTAAACCTTCAATCTGATGTAGAGAAATTTGGATCTCAATTAGATAAAGGTCAAATAAAATTAAGACAATTCTTTCAAGTATATCAAGGACATGTAAAAACAAATAGCGGAATTGTAAGACAGTTAGCTGCTCAACAAGTACAGTTACAGAATGCTATATTACAACCACTAGGTAAAAACTCTGAAGGATTAATGCAATACAATGTTCATATTCCAACTGGATTAGACAAAGTAAAAAACAGAACAGCTTTAGCAAGACAAGAGTTGCAAATTATGAACAGAGTAATTCAAGAAGGAGCAAACTCTTTAATTAACTGGGGTAAGAATACTCAGTGGGCAGGACGTCAGTTAACAGTAGGATTAACCATACCACTTGCGGCATTTGGAAAAGCTTCAGCAGATGCATTTAGAACTGCAGATCAAGAATTAACTAGATTAACTAAAGTTTATGGAGGACTAACTGCTAAATCATCTTTAGAGTTAGCAAAAATAAGAGCAGATGTTTCAGCAACGGCATCAGAGTTGGCAAAAGGATATGGAGCATCATTTAAAGAAACTCTAGGTTTGGCAGCGGACATTGCTGCAACTGGAAAAGAGGGAGACGATCTTTTAGGATCTATTAAAGAAACAACTCGTCTTGCAGTTCTTGGTGAAGTTGATAGACAAGATGCAATGAAAGCTACACTTGCAATTCAGTCAGCTTTTAAGCAAAACACAGATGAGTTAGCAGAATCAATTAACTTTTTAAACGCAGTTGAAAACCAGACATCAACAACTCTTGGAGATTTAGTAGAAGCAATTCCTAAAGCGGGACCAGTAATAAAAGGTCTAGGAGGAAGTGTTCAAGATCTTGCTTTGTATTTAACAGCAATGAGAGAAGGCGGAATTAATGCAACAGAAGGAGCAAATGCTCTTAAGTCTGCACTAGCTTCTTTAATTAACCCAACAGATGTAGCTGTTGCTAAATTTTCAGAATTTGGAATTAACTTAAAAGCAATTGTAAATGATAATGCTGGAAACGTTACCGATACATTATTGGCTTTACAGGCAGGGCTAGATAATTTAAATCCTTTACAAAAATCTCAAGCAATTGAGCAACTGTTTGGAAAATTCCAGTTTGCAAGAATTAGCGCTTTGTTTGAAAACTTAGGAAAACAAGGAAGCCAAACTTTAGAAGTAATGGATTTAATGAAAGCAAGCTCTCTAGATTTAGCTAATATTGCTGGACGAGAGTTAGCGATGGTTACAGAGTCTGCTTCTGGAAAATACAAGAGAGCTTTAGAATCATTAAGAGCAGAACTTGCTGGGGTTGGAGAACAGTTCTTAACAATCAATACTCATTTAATAAATATTGTTAGTGGAATTTTAAAGTTTATAGATAAACTACCTGCTCCATTAAAATCATTATTGGCCTTCTTTGGAGGACTGACAGCAGTTGCAGGACCTCTGATTATGTTAACTGGTGTACTTGCAAACTTCTTTGGATACATAATAAAAGGAGCGTCTCAATTTAGAGCGCTATTTAAAGGTGGTGCTGGATGGAAACTTCTTACACCAGACATTCTTGCTGCAAATAAAGCAGGAGCTTTAGTAGAGGCTACTTTTTACAGTGACGCAAAAGCAGCAGACATTCTTCAGCAATCAATAAGTAGACTTTCTTCATCATACAATAGACTTGCAACAGATGCTAAGAGTGCAATGATAGCTACAAACCCAGGAGTATCAACAATGGCAGGAAATTCTGTTATTGCAGCAGGAGGAAGATCAGTAAATCCTAACAGTCCTTACATAGGAGCAATTGGAACTAGAGCAGCAGCGCACCACAATCCAGTTTCTGGAATGGCAAAAGATCAAAAAAATAATCAAACAATTCACTCATTTACACCACAACCAATTCCTGTAAATCAAAAAATAGGTGCTGTTCCTCAAATATTTGCATCAGGAGATCTACCAAAAATTGAAGGATTAACTACATCAAGGGGAGTGTCAACTGGAATAGTTGCTGGAGAGGCAGCTAAGTGGCACGCACTAATGGGAACTTTATCTATGATGTCAAAAAGAGAAGTTGCTGATTTAAAGAAAGAAATTGCTAGAACTGGTACATTTAGTGCAGACATAAATAGCACATTTGGTCAATTGCTTCCAGCAATGACTAAATTAACAACAAATGCTGCAAGTCAATCTGCGGCAGTAGTAGCTCAATTAAAAGCAGGAAAAATTAATCTTGAAGCTGCTCGTGCAAAAATAATTGCTATTAATGCTCAGCTAGAAACTTTGATGGCTCAAACAACTTCTCAAATGGCTACAAGTATGGGTAAAACTGCAAACCTAACACAAGTTCCATTAATAAATCAACCAGTTGTAAGTCCTAAAGGTAAAGCTAATATTAAAGAAATTTTTAGAGCAAAGAGACCATCTGCTCAAATAATTGATAAAATTGCTAGAGCTCTTGGAGTAAGAACTTATGGAGCAGGGTATTCTAGTGAAACTACTATTCCTAAAATGAATACTGGCGGAATTGTTCCTGGAACTGGTAACACCGATACTTATCAGACTACTCTTCCAGAAGGATCATTTGTTGTAAACAAACAAGCCACAGCACAAAATATGGATATTCTTGGTCCAATGATGGGAATGAATAAAGGCGGAGAAGTTCCAGTAATGCTTACTCCTGGAGAAGCAGTAATTGAACCCTACACAGCCCAAAAGAATATAAAATCACTGTACGCCATAAACGGCCCAGGGGTTGGCGGAAACAAATTAAATGCAGGAGGACAGTTCCTTCCAGCAACAATGCTTTGGCAAGGAAGCAAGATGAATGCTATTCTTGCACACCCAGATCAAGAGGGAAGAAGATCTAGCCTAGGGCTTCCGCCAGGAAATACAATACCTGGAAAAATGTTTTCAGATGACTTTATGCAAATGCGTAAAAAGGGAATGCACCCAGGAGGACTTCTGTATCAAATTGGAACAAATTTAGGATACGATAAAAAAAGTTTACAATTTGCCATAAACCCTATGGAAAAAGAAGTAAGAGAGACTTTAATGAAGTCTGGAAACATAACTCCAAAACAATATGATCAAATTGTATCAGGAATTATTCATAAGCATATTAGTAAAGTAAAAAGATTTAGCCCAGCAAAAGGAAGACAAGTTTCTTTATTAGAAGAAATAATGTCATTAGGATTTCAGAGAAATTCAAAAAATAAAGGTGTAAAAAAAGGCAGTGTTAGAAATGTTGGATTTGACGGACAAAAAGTACCACAACCATTTATTTCAACTGGTGGTGGAATACCTCAATCAATGGCAAAGCCACATTATGAAAAAATGCAGGAACTTTACCCAGAGTCACAAAGAAAACCATCTCCAGCTTTTGGAGTTGGCAAAACAATAAAATCAGTATTTGGTGCAGAAAGAGGACACGTTGCAGCGGGACTTCCATTTGGTGGAATGAACTTTAATCCTGCCGCAAGAGGAATAAGTCCAAATAACTATTCAATGCCGTCACACGGAAGAAAAGCATTTTTAGGAATGCCATTAAAGAAATTAGCACAAGGATGGGCTAATCCAAGATACTTGGGACCAGACCCACGCTCAGAAGCATTGACCAGAAAATGGAAAATGGGATACAACAGAGGTGGAATGGTTGGTGGTTTACAGGCTGCTCCTAGAGGATATAATGCTGGGGGAATGATAGCATCAATGGGGCTTGGAATGCTTGCGTCACAAGGAGGATCGGCCTTGGGCTCTAAAGTTGGTGGAGAAACTGGATCAATGGTTGGAGGCATGGCTGGGTTCATGCTTCCAGGAATGTTAATGGCTGGCAGAGGACCTAGAATGGAAAAGGGATCACCAGAAGCACAAAGTTTTTATGGAAATAAATTAGACAAATCAATAGCAAGCAATTCCAAATTTGCTTCATCTCTAGCAAATACAGCAGCTCAAGGCTCTAAGTTTTCTAAAGTTCTTATGGGAATGGTTGGAATATTAACAAAAACCAACCTAGCGTTAGCCGCAGTTTCAGCGGCAGTATACTTTGGATTTAAGAAGTGGAAGGATCACAACGAATCACTTAGACTAAATGCATTAAGTTATGGACTAACATCAGAAGCAGCAGCAAAAGCTGGTCTAAAGTTTGTTGACTACAATGCTAAAATAAAAGATTCAATAAACAATGTAAAGATGGTTACAGAAAAAAACAAGCTTATGTATGAAAGCATGAAGAGTGCTGGACAGCCTATCCAGATGACTATTGAGCAATATAAGAATTTAAGAAAAGAAGTTAAATCTACAATGTCAGATTATGTTAAAATGATTGACAACGCCAAAGACGGAGACTTAGCGGCCATGGCGGAAAGATTAAAAACACAATTTGTTGCTGCGGGAATGTCTGCAGACGAAGCAGCTAAAAAGATTTACATAGCCTTTACACTATCTAATAAGGCTGCACAAGCAGCGGTAGCTACAGTTGGAAACGCTAACTTTAATAAAATAATTGATGCTCAAACAGCAGCAGTACAAGCAATGGAATCATTTAATAAAGCAGCGTCATTTGAAAGTGCAAAGACACAAGCCCTTGCTTTAAATACAGCTTTACAAGCAGTTGAAGGAAGCATAGGAGATATTGTAACTCAAAGCGAAAAGAAATCTAAGGCTGATAAAACTGGAAAGACTGAAGTTATAAGTAGATACGCAGCTGAACAAGAAATGCTTAATGGCATTACTTCAAGTGTTAGTGGTCAAAAACGACTTACTTCAGGATTAATAGATGAGCTGGCAAAACAAAATCCACTTATAAGAGATTTTGCTACTACACAAGATACTGTATTAAGTCTATTTATGAAAATGAGATTAGCCGCACAAGGATTCACTGGGGATCTAAATGTAAGTGCTCAGCAAGCTAAAGCACTGTATACAATGTTTAATCAGGTTTCAATAAATGTAGAAACTGTTAATAAAAATGGTGCACTTAAATCACAATATTCTAATTTAGCAACTCTACAAAAACAATTGGAAAATGCTCAAAATGCTGCAAAAGGTCAGTCTGTACAGCAACAGGTTGATTCAAAGAAAGCTATTAAAGCAATTGATGACAGAATTAAAAAGATTAAAGAAGAAGCCGATGCTAGACGTAAAGCCCTTTCTCAACAGCAAAAAGATGAAGACTTTTTAACTCAAATCAAGAAAAAGCAATTAGAGTATCAGGATGCTTTGGCTTCTGGAGATATGTCAAAGGCAGCGCAAGCACAATTAGATATTAAGTCAGCAAATAAACAACAGCAAACATCACAAGCAGTACAGGCAATTGATGATAAAGAAGCTGCTGATATTGCAAAGTTAGAAAAGATAAGAAGCAGTTTATCTGAAAAGGAAGAAAACTTAGCAAACAAAGCATCTATTGCTGCAGAATCAATTTCGTCTTTAACTGCAAAGGTTAATAAACAAAAAGAAGCAATAGACACATTCAATGCCGCAGTGACTAACTTACAAATGGCAATTGCTTTAAAGCAAAAAGATATAAGAGGTGAATCTGCTGCTGTTGTAAAATCTGGAGAAGCGGTAGGTCATGAGGGCGCTAAACAAGATACTATTGTTGAATATAAGACAACTAGAGGAAGACTTTCATATAGAGATAAGACCCCAGAAGAACTTGCAAAGTCTTATATGCCAACAGAACTTAGCAAGGCTCTTCAAGCAGATAAAGTTTATATTACCGCACAAGAAATTGTTAACACCAAGGGAACATTTGGTGCACCTATATCTGGCGGTAAAGTAGCTGGATTAAACCCAGCTGGATGGAATTCCCCTTTCAGTGGTATGGGAATGAATAGCGATAGACAGAAAATTAAAAAATATGCAGATCAACAGGGATATAAGAGTGGAACTCAATTTAGTCTGCAATCTGGAAATAAATCTGATAATACTTTAAAAAATTATCAGTTCAAGGTTCTTGAAGATGGAAACATAACATTGGTTAAAACATTTTCTAAAGGAGGGCTTGTAGGAAGTAAAAATCTTTCAATGCCAAAGTTTAATAGAATGTCAATGGGTGGACCAGTAGTTAATTCAGTTCCTAAATATAAATCTGGAGGATCTGTGTATGCATCTAAATCTTCCTCCTCCTCTTCAGTTATTATTCAATCAATGCCAGTTCATTTTGCACAAGCACCAAATAATCCTAAAGAATTTTTTGCACAAATTGAAGAAATGGCAAGGCAAAAAGGAATTAAGGTATTAGCAGGAGGGAGGTCAGTATAATGACAGCAATGGTATTGCCAGTTGGCTCTTTATTAAAACTTAACTCAACAATAAATTTATCTGAGCATAATAGACAACCCGTATTTTTAAGCAAGATAAGAATTGAAAAAACTCAAAGAATGGCAAATGGAACAATGCGTAAGTTCTTTGTTTCAGAAAAAGAAAGCATAAGTGTTTCCTGGTCCATGCTTCCTTCTCATTCAACAATGACTGTAGACGGAGGTTATGGAGCGGTAGACATAAAGTCTTTTTATGACGGCACCGCAGCAAAGGCCTCTGGGTCTTTGTCTGGAAGATCTACTTTTGATGTATCCATAGTGTATGGCGGAACCACAAAAACAATGGAAATGATATTTACCGCATGTTCTTTTGAAATAGTAAAAAGAAACGTAAAAGAAAATTCAACAGATACTGCTCAAGAATTCTGGAACGTATCTCTTACAATGGAACAGGTATAATGATAGATTCAAATAAAACCAATTTGCTTAATTTATTTAAACAGCAAAAATCAGTAACTTCAGATGCTGGTTTGGTTATAGAGTACAACATGAATTCCATGATTGATGGAATAACTGTTTCTTCAGCAACGGCAGATTCTTCATATACTTCTCAGATTTCTGACTGGCCTTCAGGAAAACCAAACCCTTATAAAAAATTGTTTCCTGTAGATTCTATAATAAAACCATTTAGACCACTAGAGTCAGGTATAAAGTATTATGTTTTTTCATCTGTAGATACTCCAGCGAATAGTTTTTCAAAGTATAGAACAGTTCAATATCCCTCAACTCAGCCAAGAATATATATTCCTGGAGAAAAAACTGAGTATAAATATTGGCTAGGAGCAAAAAATACTAACATTGATCTAACTGTAAAGTATAAGCAAGACACGGTTATTGAAGGAAACAAAAATGCTTTATCAAATAAAATTGTAATTAGATTTGAAAAAAATCATTTCCTCCCAACCAACTACTCCTTGTTAATTACTAAGTCTGACAATACAACTCAATCAGTTGGTCCATTTTCTACACCAACAGACGGAAATATTGTATTAAACTATAATGGAACTTCTTGGGTAAACACAGCTTTGGTAGAGCCAATAACTTACTCAACTCCAGTCTCAATTAAATCAATTAAACTTACTGCAACAAATTCAAATCTTGGAGGAATGATTGGGGTAATTGAATTGTCAGCAAGATGGGTAAAGGACATATCCTCAGACTTAGTTGATTTTGATATAAGCAAAGAATCCTCATCTTCTTCCACAGACGTACTCCCAGTAGGATTTGTTACCGCAAACAGCATGTCGGCAAATATTGCTAAATATAATCAGGTAACATCTCAAATAGTTTCTTATGTTAGAGATTCCGTTGAGTTTGATAGCTCATTGCTGTATCTAGTAAAAAATGCTGAGTTGCGCCCATTCTTTAATGTGTACCATAGCAACGCAACAACCGTTGCTGGTTCTTACGATAAAGTATCCCAAGGGTTCTATTATATTAACGATTTTAATATAGATGAGTATGGAAGTGCAGCAATATTTTCTTTAGATGGCTCTAAGTATTTAATGGAAACCGTATGCCCAGACATTGTGTGTGAATTTTATCCCGTAACTGCAATTATAAGAAGACTTCTAGACTCAATAGGTTTTGCTAGCTACAGGTTTAATTTGAATGCAACAAGTGAAAAATCAATTCCTCAAGTAAATTATTGGTGGACAGATGATTCAAAAACAGTTTGGGAAGCAATTCAAGAGTTGTGCAGAGATATTCAAATGAATGCATTCTTTGATGAAAATAATATACTGCAGTTTTACAGCAGAGATTATATCTATGACACAGCAAGAGCTATATCCTGGACATTTTATAATGAAGCAGATGACACCACTCTTCCAAACATTATTAGCTTTAATAAAAAAGATATTGTTGGAGCAAACTACGTAAAAGTTTTATGGGAAACACAGATGACTTCAGATTATATTGGTACTTCTGGATCTCTTTGGAACGCTCCCACTACATTATTAAGCGCAGGAGGATTATCTCAAGATATCAGCGCTTTGGAAAATACTTACCTGACTATTGATTCTCAAACAACAGACGTATATGCAGAGCAACAATCTTTTTATAATTTTTCTGGATATGTTCTTATAGATTCAGAAATTATTGAGTATGATGCAATGGAATATGATTGCGTATTTCTAGATGGAAGCACTGGAAAAGTAAACGTAGAGTCTGCAGCAGATATAAATAAATACAGATCTTTGTGTAAAGCTGGGTATTCAGATGTAAATAATCCTTCTTCTAGCGCATACTTTAAGCCAAGTGGAAGATACAGAATTAAAAAAAGAGGGGCCCTGGGAACTGTAGCAGGTAAGCATGATGCTGCAAACAGTAATTTAGGAAATTGGGAATTAAGAAACGTTACATTTGATCCGTCCCAAAAGTCTACATCAACTGGAACTACTACAAACTGGGATCTATTTTATGACTTAAGGGTTACACAACTTACATCTAGTAGTGTGTCTATTGATTTTGTAGTTCCCACAACAGTGCCAACTTCGTACGTTATAAAAGCTTTGAAATCAGATGGAGGAAGTGTTTTTAGCGAAATTTTTGAAGAGGTAGTAAATATGCCTGCGGCAACTGGTAATCCTCCATTTACAATATCTAATTTAAGTTTGGGAAGATACCTTTTTGAAGTAACCCCAAAGTCTGGATCTTCTTCAGGTAAAGTAATGAGAAGTGGAAAGTTTACATTATCTAGCATTACGAATGCAGCAACTATTTCTTCAAATCCAGTTTCTGCAACAAAAATATATCCAAGTAAATCTTATTTCAAGATGTCGAATCCAAATACATCAAAAAATCAATACAACATTGCTTATAGAAATTTTGAAGGAATGTCTTTGTCTACATCAACAACAAACTCATCTCTTCCAACATACGGCTTGCCCTCGCCTTTATTATCAGAAAAATATTATGCTTTTGGTACAAGTATATTCTTAGACACAGATATTAACACAAAAGGTGTTTCCGCAGGTTTGGGATTTTTTGTAAACCATACAGGAAAAACTGGGTATTATGTTATTTTAGAAACCACGAAGTCTGCTGTTTCAAAAGAGACTAAATCAGTTAGAATTATAAAGGCAGACGGGTCTTCAATAAAAACCTTAGCTGATTCACAAAAAACATCTACTACAACTTTTGAGGGAGTATTTGGTGGAACTCAATACAATGTCGACGTTAGAGTAAAAGTTTCTGGTAGCAAGGTTTATATTAATGCATACATTAACGGATTTATTATTACGGCAGTAGACGTAAGCTCTTCCTCTGGAACCACAGTTAATTCAATCCTTTCAACAACTAAAACCGTAGCATTGGCATGCGGGTCTGGCGAGATAGCAGTAGACTACGTATACGGCACAGACATAGATGTAAGCCAGTACGAAACTTCCTATAACAATAGAAACTTATATGCTGGCCAATATTCAGATGATTTGCTTGACATGAGTTTTGGAGATTTAATTTATAATACTGGAAACTCCGATCCAGTTCTTAAAAACCAGACGGTAGATGATTTTGGAACAGTTGTGAGAGAGATCTATTATGTAAAGACTAAATTAAACTCTAGACCAGCATTCCCAATTAAATGGTCTACTGGTAGCAACCAAGCAGTTAGCCTGATTGGTAAAAAGATTTCTAATTTTGAAGCAGAAGCTTATGTGCTAAACAATACTTCTTCAACTGTTCCTTTAAGCGATGGCGCACTGGCCTCCTTATACGTAATAGGAAATGATTTATACCCTTCTGGAACTATGGAGTACTCCACAGATACCAGCAGTGAGTATGCAAACAAGGAGCCCGTAATATTTGAATCTAGGTGGCTTCAGTCAGAGTATGATGTAAAAAATCTTGCTGAATTTATTAAAACAAAGGCAGTAAACAAAGGAAAGATTATAGAAATAGAGACCTTTGGAAACCCAATGCTTTCTGTAGGAGACATAGTTTCAGTTAAATATGCATATCAAAATCTTCAGGAAACTCAAAAAATGATTATTACTAACGTAAGCCAATCTTTTCTAGAAGGGATTTCTACCTCGATTACTTGCAGAACTCTGTAATTATCTAAATGGTATAATATTAAAATGACAATAGGATCACAAGATATAGTAAATAAAAAAACTATAAAAAGAATACCGTCTAAGAATATAGCCAAGACGTCAAAGGTTGTGCTTAAAACTACAGACCCAGACCTGTTGTGGCTAAGGCCAGACGAAGCTATTCTTAAAAATGATTCTGGATATATTTATTCTAAGCAAGTATCTCGTCCTTATCCTGGAGACGGATCTGGTGGGGACAATCCACCTGGAGATAACGAAGAAAAAGACCCAGAGGGATCGACAGACACTGTAGATTTATCAGATATAGAGTCAATAACCTTTGAAGAATATTATGATGCTGCAGCTAAGACTACTAAATATAATGCATTAATTAAAATTAAAAATACAAGTCAATATGCATCAACTACAGTTGGTGTTGACGCAAGAATATATAACGCAGCAACCGCATCGTATGCAGCAGCAGTTTCGTCTTCTGAAGCAAACCCTTCAAACTCAAGTAATTTTATTACACCAACACCATCTGTTCCGTCTGTAATATTTGATAGAACTGGCTCTACAGGATTATCTTGGGGATGGAATGATTCAAGTGGTCTTGGTTCATATGATTCAATATCTTACGAATGGATTATAACAACTTTAAAAAATGGCGGCACAACTGTAAGTTCAGGATCAAAAGCATACCCTTCCTCTTCATCTTACGGCATAGGAGATAGCGGAAAGAATAGACAATATAAAGTTAGCTCATCTGGAGGAGATACCCCAGCTTCTTCTTCAGCAAGATGGCTATCGGTAAGGGCTGTAGTAACTGGAACTAATAATAAAAAATATTATTCAAGTTATTCTACACCAATCTAAAGGAGAGTAATGATAAAAGGAACTTATGTATTTTATGAAAACAATAAAGAGATCGCAAGATCTTCTAATATAATTACCAAATTTGGAAAAAGGTATTTTTCTAAACTTATGGCTGGAAATGTGCCGTCTGCCACAAAGGACTTAGCGGTAGGAATTCATGATTCAAAAACAATATCAGGAATTGCTTCTACAGGATCCGTTGTCACCTTTACAACTACTTATGAGCATGGGTTATTTGAAGGAAACAAGGTTAGCATATCTAATGTGTCTCCAACAGCATATAACTTTTTAAATGCAACAATAAGCTCTGTTCCTTCAACTACTACCTTTACAATTTTAGATTCAACAAATTCAGCCTATGTTTCTGGAGGAAACGTTTCTTCCGAGGTGGACACAAGATTAGGGTTTGAGATATACAGAACGCCAGTAAACTTAGGCAGCACAGATATTCAAATGGAAAACGGATTGCCTGTATATAATATAGTTTACAAAGCAACACTTCCTCAAGATTTAGCTGGAGTAATTTCAGAAATAGGAATTTACCCATCAACAAGATCTTCTGCAAATAGTTTTGATAGCAAGTTTATTGCGGATTTTGACAATTACCTAGACTGGACAGACTCAGACGGTTACAACCCAGAAACATCAGAAACTGGTGCAAGAGTTGGAACTAATGTTTTGGTTATGCCTTCCAACGGCACTAGCTCAAAAGAATACACAACAAACACTTCTTTTGATTTAGAGGGATATAGCAACAACGATTCTATTACTTGCGCTTACTATAAGGGAGATAATAACCTAAGTAAGATTACAGTTAAATTTTACACATCTACTGGCAATTATTATTTTGTTGATTTGCCGTCAATTTCTGGAACTGGAAAAAAGATATCACAAGAAGTTTTGCTTTCTAGCTTATTTGGTAACGTAGTGGGTTCTCCAAATAAATCAGAAATTACAAAAATCGGAATCGTAATCACCCCAGTTTCTGGACAATCAACTTTAGTGGGCCTAGATGCAGTTAGAATTAATGATGAAGATACATTTGATCCGATATATGGTTTGGTAAGTAGGTCCATATTAAACTCACCATATTTAACAAAAACAGCTGGAAGGCAGATTGACGTAGAGTATAGACTGGAAGTAACATTCTAAATGTCAGCCTATCAAGATTTATTAAAGGATAGCTCCAAGGTAGATCCTGGAGATAAGAATTACTTTATTGTAACAATTACTGACCTTGACGTAAACAATACATATCCTTTACAATTTAGATGGAAAAGAGAAGGCGGAGCATTCTCCGTATGGTCTTCTACAAAAATAATAACAACTCCAGGAGAATCGGTTCCAGGTGAACCATCTCTTCCAACTGGTAGTGTTACAGGAGAACCTGGATTAATTAAAGTAACTTGGAACGGCACAGACGCTTCTGGTAAAACTATTTCTAATATAGATAGGGTAGATGTTTACGTAGACGGTGGAACTTTTGATGGAACTAAAGCAACTTCAAGTTTTAAGTCAGCTGGAACGCAAACAATTGCGGCAGCTTCGGGAGAATATTTTGTAACCCTTTATTCAGTTACATCTTACGGAAAAAAGTCCGCAGTAAGTAGTGCAAGATCAGTAGTTGTTCCAGGAATTGGAACAACAGTGTTAGCTCCTCAAGACCCATCTGCTCCAACAATAGAAGCAGGTCTTGCTTCAATAATTGTTACTTGGGATGGAAAAAGAGCAACCACAGCAGATTTTGCTGCTGGATCTTTTGCGGGAGCTAAAGTTTACATAGGAAAAACTGAATCATTTGTGCCACATGCAGATAACTGGGTACACACTTTAAACTTTTCAAATGGATCAAATCAAGTTTCTATAGGTGTTGGAACTATAATTAATAAAAATACTCAAGAAAAATTAGATTACGATACTCCTTATTTTATAAAAATTAGAACGGTAAATTCAGATAAAACAGAAACTACTAACTCTATCGCATCTTCTCCAACAAGTATTACAGTAGAAAAATTGCCAGCAAGTGAAATTAAAACAGGATTCCTGGATGCAGATGCTTACATTAAAGCTGGAGCAAGTGGTGGAGCAAGAGTTGAAATTAGTGGATCCACTACGCCATTAGTTATTTACGGAACAGATGGAAGTACAAAACTTCTTGAATTTATTGGTGGTAGCACAGGAACATTGGCAATTAAGGGATCGGGAACATTTACTGGCAGCCTATCAATAGGATCAGGCAACGCCGTATTTAAAGCAGATCCAGACAGTCTAGCAACTCCTGGAATTTGGCTGGGACATGCAGATTATTTAAGTGCACCATTTCGTGTTTCAAAAAGCGGTTTAGTAACAGCATCATCTGGATACATTGGAGGATGGCAATTAGGGGATTCATTTTTACAAAATGATTTAGGAACTCTTAAAATAAATAGCGGCTCGAGTCCAGCTATTTATTTGGGACCTGCTTCTGGAGCACACATAAGACTAACGCCAGATTCTATAACTCACTATGAGGGGGGATCTGCAAGTGGTAAATTTACACTAACAACATCAAGTGGAAACGTATCATTAAAAGGACAACTTTCTGCAGGATCTACAATTACTGGAGCTGAAATTAGTGGAGGAGTACTTACTAGCACTGGCTCATCTACTATTGGAAATGGAACATTAACTATAGATTCAGGATCTATATCTCACACATCAGGTTTTTATTTAAGCACTGGCGCTGCGGGTTTATATCTTGATACGTACAGCGCTACAGATAATGCTTATCTTATAGTTCACCCCACTACAGGAACTATTATAGGACAAGGAAATTCAACTGGAGATCTTCAAATAAGATTAAATAATGCAGAACTTGAAGGATATGCTAGGGGATATTTGTTTCACAGTCTTTACGATCAATTTGCAGACACAGCTGTTTTATATACAACCACTAGTTTTCCACAAACAGGGTCTACGGTTACAATTAATGCAAACAATAGATTAAGCAGAGGAAGAACTTTGTATTCTGGAAATATTTCTAGCGCCGCCACGCTAGACAGTTATTTAGGCGGAGCTTTTACTGGCGACTTATATTTTAGTACGGCGTGATAAAATATGCCTTCAATATTTAGAAAAAATACTACTGGATGGGTAGAAATATTATCTGTATTTAGAAAAAATACAACTGGCTGGGTAGAGATATTAAATGCATATAGAAAAAATACTACAGACTGGGTAAAAGTTTTTGCAAGAAGCCAAATACCAGGAATCATATCTTTTCCAAAAGTAAGAAATTCTAGCGGAGACGATATAAATAATACTACAGTCATTGCAAGAGTTGGTGACACTTTAACTGGATACCGCGGTAGCTGGAGTAACAGCCCGACAGCTTATGAAGATAGATGGTATTTTAATCAGTATGCGAGTGGCGGAAATTATGGACCATTTAGTCCTGCTCAAACTAATACAACATTAGCTACCACTTTATCTCATGATGGATATTATGTTGTTTATCAAGTTAGAGCGACTAATGCATCGGGATCATCTGAATATGTAACCAGCAGCAATGAAGCTCGTGTAGTTAAATATGCTCCAGTTTCTTTATCAATATCCAATCTTAATGGATCTCCCGTAGTTGGTGGAACATTAACTGCTGGATCACAAAGTAGTTTGTGGCAGAATACAACATCTATTTCTGGAGACACCTCTCCAGACAGTTATGAATACGAGTGGAGTTATTCAGATGGTACAATTCTTCAGTTTAATAGTAGCAACAGTTATTTAATAGACTCCGATGATCTAGGTAAAACAATCAGAGTAAGGGTTACTGGAACAAATACTGGTGGGTCAGCAACAAGTGGTTACACAACTTCTGGAACTGTTACCGCTCCGTATTCCTTTAATTTTGGCAATATTTTATATGTCGGTTCTAACGGATACATAACTTTAGATCAAGCACCACCAACACCTGCAATTGCAGCCTTACAAGCTGGAAATGGAAGAACTATTAATATCTGGAATACAGATTTAGTTAATTACAGAATTCAAGAATATTCTGATAGCAATAATTATCATTTATATGTTAGAGCGTATATGTATAATAACCCTTTAGTGCAATCATCAGTCACTGCTTTAGATTATCAAATTAAATTTTATACAGGACAGACATATTGTGATGTTTATTTAGTAAGAAAAGGAAGTGATGTCCCTGCATCTATAAATGACCCAGGTTATTATGCTAATGGTTTATTTCAAACACCTGGATTTTCTGGAATATGGGGAGCAGGATCATTCTTAAGAGTTTATTTTGATGGAACCATAGCAAGCACTTCTGGAATAAGCTGGACTAATATCCCAGATTCAGTTTGGAAAAGTGTTTCAGCATCTAATATTGATGATGGTTATGTTGCTGTTACTACATCTGCAAATCAACAAAATGTATTTGCTTCTCCCACCCCAACAAGTGTTACGTACAGTAGCGGGGTATTTACAATTAATTTTACGGGAGGCTCAGGAGAATTTTTTCAAGGGTGGTATCAAACTGATTCATTAGCAATAGGAACCCAGCCAGCATTAACAGGAACAACTGCATCTACTCCAGACACACCAATAAGTGGTGGATCTTTTACATCTTCACCGCTAACAAAGACACAGGCTGCTGCACCTGGGTATACTTATTATTGGTGGGTAAGATCATCATTAACTGCAACTGGTACGGGTGCTGGAAATGTAACCGATTGGGCAGGGCCAGTTTCAATTACAATACCTAATGCAACAATGACTACTGCCCCAACTTATGGATCTGTAACTCGTACATCTAATGGCTTCACCGCAAGCATCAATAACACTCCAGACCCATCTGGAGGAACTTATGCGGTAGTATCAAATTCAAATCCTAATGCGTCTACAGCAATTACCGCAGCTGGTGCAATTACTGTCACAGGTCTTTCTGCATCAGCTTCAAATACAGTAACAGTAAGTTATTCAAAGTTTGGATATACTACTGTGCAATTTACAGTAACTGGAACCGCATCTGCACCTGTTCAGTACACAATAACTTGGAATGCAAACGGGGGATCTGTTTCTCCAAGCTCAAATACAGTAAATGCTGGATCTTCTGTTACAGCTCCAACTCCTACAAGATCTGGGTTTACATTTAATAACTGGAGAAATCCTCCATCTGGAGACTTGATGTATAGCTACGGTGCAGGAGCTACATTTACTCCAACTGAAAGCTTTACACTTACAGCAATATGGACTGCCATTGTGGTTACTGCAAATATATCTCAAATAGTAATGACTCCAAGTGGATCATCATCTGGAGTTAAGATGACAGCCACATGGACAGGAACAGGAATATCTTCTGTAAGCTATGATGTATACCGAAGCTCAAGTACTGCGTCAGGAGCAGCTATAGACACCTATGTTACTTCAGGCACAACAACTGGATCAACTATTACAACATCACAACCACCAACAGGATTGAATTATGGCTATCAGTTTTATCTAACACCTAGAAATTCAGCTGGAACTGCTGGCACGACTAGGGTAACGGGCGTTAAGAGAAATACAGTGAGCGGAGGAGCTTCCACCTATAGCTTCTAGGTGATTAAATTATGACACTTTTAAATGATAATCTAACAAATTTTGAAAAAATAGAAATTATTGATCAAAGAATTAATTTGCTCAATGATATTGTTCTATCCAGCCAAACAGTAAAAAATAAAATTGTTGAATTAAATGGTGGAGAGATATCTAATCCTGAAGAATATGAGCAAATGATACAAGAAATTTACAATATAAAACAGGCTCTATTAAAAGAAAAAACGTCCTTGACTAATCAAGGCTAAATGATATAATATGAAAGGAGGACAAAATGACAACATTATCAAATTCAGAAAAACGTGCAGTTGTTGAGAGTCGCATTAAAAGCTTACATCATGTTAAATTTAATTTAGACATAGATGTAATTATTGAAAATGCTAAAACTCAAACAAATGCAGAAAGCATTGCTTCTTTAAACGCAGCACAGACTTCCGTAAATGCTCAAATTGCTGCTTTGACAACAGAGGCCGCAAAATATCCAGAAGCACAGGAATAAAAATGGCGGATAAAGCAGAGTTAATTATTACAGCCTTGCAGCAACGCATAGGAGAAATTGTATCTAATTATGAAACTCAGATAGCGGTATTGCGTTCAGAAATTACTTTACTTATTGATCAAAATCAAGAACGTGAGAAGTCTATTGAAGAATACTCAGACAGCCTAGACAAGATT
>Ga0208966_1000226_pt1 | contig 18358 bp, 32 predicted proteins | sample GreLakmeHU45MSRF_FD_187701 | JGI IMG/M metagenome (GOLD analysis project Ga0208966, IMG submission 187701) | Freshwater lentic microbial communities from great Laurentian Lakes, MI, USA - Great Lakes metaG HU45MSRF (SPAdes) | ecosystem: Environmental > Aquatic > Freshwater > Lake | place: Great...
CAAAGAGGTATAATTGTTCCCTGTAATATACTCAGTGAGGGCAACGTTGTCAACAAAAAGGATTCCATCACCTCCATCAATCACTTCAAATGTGACTTGGTTTATATAATTGGCATAGGTTGCACAATTACGAACCTTGTCTCCTGCTTTAATAATTCTACCGTTTTTATCTTTCATGTTTTGATGATGGACTTATTTGGTTGGATTGTCAAGAATAACATCAACATTCACATTCAATTCGGTGAAATATTCAATGGATAATTCTCTCTCCATGATGTTACCGCATTTAAAACACTCGCAAGGTGCAGCATATCGTTCACCCTTCTTCAACCTAAAGCTGTATTTGCATTTGGCGTTAGGGCAAACCATATTAAAATCTTGATATTCTGTTTCCATAGTTCAAATACAATACACAGTTATTTGGAAAGTGTCAACAACAGAAATAGAAAAGGGCGGGTAACAGGACTATCCCATCACCCGCCCCTCACTATGAATTTTTAGTCCCAATATCCGTCAACCTCTGAGTCTGCGCCACTATCATAAGCGTCTCCATCGTCATAAACCGTGCTGGCAGTCTGCTTTACAAACTTTCCGCTACCATCGCGGACGTTGTAAAAACTCTGTCCACTTGGCTTTACACCGTAGATTTGACCGTTGAGTGTGGAATAAACCTTATCGGTAAATCCATTGTTACCCTCTTCAATATGCTTGCGCCAATCTTCCGTGTATTCGCCAGCAACTTCATACTCACAGCAACGCCCCTTAGTGTTCTGATAATCAGACGGCACAGCGACCACATTAGCAGGATTGATCTTTAGAATCATGGTATGTCCACCATCACTCCAAGTGAAGTTAGGAAGATACTTAATAGAGCAGAAGTGCAATCCATAAGAACAGGTTTGATCCTTGTCCTCATCTACTGCATTTCGCGCCATTTTGCAAACCTGTCCTACACTGTTGTCAAAGGTTCCGCTGTGAATGTCCTTATAGTCTCCACGAACATTCTTATATGCCAAGAAATAACCATCCTCTGTAATTGGCAGTTCACCCGCTTCAAGGAAACCGTAAAGTTCATCTACGGCACGCTTGCTTGGATTCTGCATAAGATTCTCCAAGAATTTCACAAGAGGCTCAAAAGGAAGTCCCTCCGTGATAAAGGACAGGATGCGCTTAGTGAGAGTATTGTGGATAACATTACCTTCATAAGTAATAGCACCGTCATTCACTTGCACCTTGCCACCTGATTTCGAGTTTTGGATGTAAGACTTGACAGGAGCAGTCAAATCTACCAGTTGAACAAACTTCGTCCAATCCTGTGCCTTTACGGTATCGAGAATGGTTTTGTAGTTTGTGTGTGTAGTATCTACTGTATAGACCTTTCCGTTAATGGAAGTGCAGATTTTTCCGCTTCCAGTGATAGTAAGTGCAGTTGGTAGTTGTTTTGTTTGATGTGTGTTCATAGCGTTAAGGAGTATATATGGTTCTAGTTTTATTACAAGACTTTTCTTTACTTATTCGTGTCTTTGTTTTCGAGTGCTTCCGTAATGGTAAGCAAATCGGCAACATCCCAAGAGTTAATACGAGAGATAAGCAGCTTCATTACAGGCGAATACTCTACAACAGGGGCAGGAGTAGAAGGTGTAGTGAACTTACTAATGTCGAGATAGTTCATAATCAGTTTGAATGGTGATACCTTTTTACTAACCTTGTTCAATGTTTCGCAATACACACGGAAAGGATTAGCTTCATCCAAGTTTTTGAATTTTGGTTTGGTAGTAATCGTTTTAAGATTATCATCATAACGATAAGAATCTTTAACAGTGTCATACATTTTAATATCTTCTGTATCAGGAAGGTTGATCTTGTTCAACAATTCATCCAACCAAACACTAAAGTTGATCGAACCTGCTGCCACCAAATGTTTTTCATTCCGTTCAGCAATCACGACAAACTCACTTTCCGCTACTCCCGCATATTGGAGAAACTTTTTAATCCCATCTTGATCACTAAGGGACTTAGAAAGTTTATCATTCTTAACAAAGCAAGCGGTATCATTACTGGTTTCCCCTGCTGGTTTAACAAGATACAACATAGGAGGATTAGCAGGATCAAAGTTAGCAGACTTCCAAGATTGCCTCCAATAATCTGAAATGCAATACATCTTAATAGTAGCAGGAACACTAGCACCATTAGCAGATTTTACATAAGCAGCACGAACAACCTTTGGAAGCGTGGAAGTCTTAATAAACATATCTACTGGAAAACCACTGGCGATTAGATGCTTAACTACAACGTCACTAAAGATAATCAGTCGTTTAGTAGTAGAATTATTATTTTTAATAAACGACTTAGCCCTAGAATAAGTGCCTTTAGCCAAATCATCTACATACCAATCACAATCAAAACGCACTTCATTGTTATCACGCACCTTAGAACGTCCATAGGGGTTGTGGTAATAGTGATGAGGAACAGCATTAGGATCAGCAACAGCAATCAGTTGGCGAACATAGAATTGAGGCTTGCTAATGTCAACTCCACCCCACTTAAAGGTTCCATCCAAAACAGTGTTATCCAAGAATTGAAACTTTTCATGTATGGTAGAAACCGCTTGCAATGCGTCAAAGATATTAGTCTTACTTTCGATAGTAGAACCAATCTTAGCAATCAAATCACCATAGATAGTAGCCAGCTTGTTATTAAGAGCGTCAACTGTGAATTTGCAGTAATCCAACTGTTCCCTAGAAGGGGTGAAATCCAATTCGCCCATTTCAAAGAACATTACAATTCCGCCACGTTCAACCAAGGCATGATGCTTGTTATCCACTTTGTATTTGTCCACTGGATATGCCACACCACCCATAACGGCATAACATTCATTGTAATTAAATGAAGTGTAAGACTTCCATCCTGTTCCCTCAAATGTCCACTTATCATCTGTCCACTTAACAGAACCACCTGACACAGTAGGTTTTACAGCGAAGAAACGAAGTGCCTTTTCAACAGCTTGTTCAAACTTGTAGAAATCTTCCGTTTTGACTGGAATCTGAACGCTAAGACCGTTTGGCTCAGTTGTCTCTTCTGTGGACAAAAGCGCGACAGAGGGTGTATTCTGTTCGTTAAAGAAGGCATTATAGATACGCTTTTCACCCTTCACAATGGAAGTGATGATAAAGTTATCGGTATAAGCGAATGGACTTTTCGAGCCAAGGCCCAAGCATCCGATTTGAGAGTTGGTATTTTCCTTAGTAGAAGCACCATAAACAGTGTAAATGTCGTAAATGTTTTGGTGAGAGATACCTGTTCCAAAATCTTGAATGATAATCCAAGGTTCAAGAGCGTTAGGAAGGTGAATATGAAAGGGTGCAGTTTCCTTTCCTGCCATAAAGTGAGCGTCCACCGCATTGCAAGACAGTTCACGCACAATAGCCAATTCAGTATCAGAGTAAAGACCTGACAGAATCTCAAACATCTTTCGTGATGTTCTCATGGAAAATGCCTGTGCCTGTGTTGCGCCGATTTGTGTAATTTCGTTTGTAGTTGTTTGTAATTTCATAGCCCACCCACTTTATCTATATCTCAAAAAGTTACAAGATTATTTTTCAGAAATCTTACTTGTCGCCAAATCCAGTATCAATATCTGTCTCATCCAATGTGGTATATGTATAGTTCCCAAATTGGATATTGGAATTTGAAAAGGTAAGTCCCTGTTGATTCATACTATCAATCAAAGAAGGTTGTTCCTCTTCTGCAAACTCTGAAGTGTCGAAATCTGCATTAAAAGTTTGCTTCAAAGTGATTTTATTGCCATTATGATATTCGTATTCCCTAGTCCCCTTATCATCTGTAATTTGAAACAGATCGCCACTATTCAACGGAAAAAAATGACCGTCTAAATAAGAACTGATAATTACCACCTCTGAATCTATAAGTTCTTCTCCTAATGGCTTTCCAGTAAGTAAAGCTGAAAGATATGCAAGGAGGATTTGATCTGATAACGCTCCATTCAATGTTAGATGGAAATCTTTCTTGCCTCTGGTGATTTTTACTCTTGCTAGTTGTGACATAGTATGATTTAGTTGGTTTCTACTTGTAAGTCAATTTGTCCGCTGTAATTCCTTTTCAGTAACCATTTGTCTGCATTATCATCCCCTAGAAAAAAATATTCCCTAGTTCCATTGCTATCTGATACGGAAAAAATATCACCCTCTTGAAGCAAATCGAAATCACGAGCTTCAAAGTGGTTCAAAAGTCCTTCATCAATATCAGTCATATATTCATATTCAACATCACTGAATACTAAATATGCGTGTTCCAAATATAGATTATCTGACAAACCTGATCTAACAGGATAAGTGAATTCCCTTTCGTTTCTAATGATTTTGGCTTTTGATAGTTGGCTCATATTATTAGCTTAGGTAGATTGATACGATTTTACCACGTTTCCTTTTCACGTTTCCCATACCTTTAGGATATGGTTTCCCGTCATTAGGACAACGGTAGAAATATCTAAACTTAGTTCCTTTAGGGAAAAACGGTTTAATCTCGTTTCTGAAAAAATTCCATCCGTCTTCATCATTACTAATCTTCACGATAGAATTTTCATTATCAACTTTCCGATCAGGATTAGTAGGTTTTACTGTAATAGTTCCATCCAGATTCTTAACGTATTCTGCTTTATTACTCTTGTGAATACTGTTACCAAACCACTTGTTACTATCCTGTGCAATTCGTTCCTTTGGAGTTTCATGCTCAATAATTTCAACCAATTTGGAAAGTCGAAATTGGGAAAGAGTTATACCATAATCAGTTCTACCATAATCAGTATTGACCCTATTTGCAATTTTCTTTAAGTTTCTCGCCAAATATTTCTTAATATGTTTGTTCATATATTTGAAGGTAGTCCTATTCTATGGTTTTGTCAATATCTTAATGAAGGTTTCCAATGAAATTAACTGCAACTTTCCAGAGCCTTTACATCTACGGCACTTCTTACCATTGAATTGCTTGAATGCAGAATCCCAACCATCACCAGCACACCATACACAAATAGGTTTAGAACTTGACATAATCAGTTAGCAGGTTCAATCTTCTCCACTGTCATTAAAGACATTTGTGCCAATAGTGCAACAGCTTGTTCATTGCAAGAAGAAGCATAACCTAAATCAGGAGAATTTGCTGCATCCTCCCTAAGATGTTCAACTTGAAGTGCAAACTGTTCAATAACTTTCAGTCTAAGTGCTGCTTCGTTAAGTGACATATTTTAGTCCTCCCCTTCGTCTTCGTAGTCAGATGGATTTACTGCCAGATTCGTAAAGATTTCGTTAGCGTCCAAACTTTCAATCTCTTCAGCCAAATACTCCAATGCCAAACGAATGTCAGCAGGGTTTCGGAATGGAATTTCTGTCAAAGCAGGTTCAATTTGGTTTTCAATGATCTCTGCCAATAGTTCAAGTATAGATGGTTTTAGGTTCATGTTGTTTGTTTGTTTGTTTGTTTTAAATTAAAAATTGAAGTAGTCCGTGTCGGATTTGAACCGACGACCTAAAAATTATGAGTTTTTTGCTCTAACCAACTGAGCTAACGGACTGTTATCAACTACTTACACTCTATCAAGTTTTTCACGACTTTCAAGAAATTTCTTCAATTTTTTACCTACAATCTTAGCTACTACAGTATTGAGATTGAAGTGTTTCTTTTGATGGATTGCAGGAACGATTACATCACGAATCCAATTCCTTGTCAATGTTAAATCCTGATTGAGTTCATCTTCCGTTACGAATTCTGTTGGAACGGTTTCTGCCATTTCTGCTTTAGAAGTCAACAAGAAAGGACGAGTAACTTTGAAAGTAGGGGATTCAAAAACGGTTTCAAAAGGAATTGGATTGAAGTCTGGATTACCTCTGAATACATTCCAAAGATATGAAGTTACAGCATCTTGCAAATTATGACCTGTTACCACATCAAAGACGTTCAATTTCTTACAAGCCCTACCAAGTGCATGATAGCGTTCATCCCTGCAAAATGCTTCCTTGCTTCCAGATTCATATACCTTATCACTCAGTTCTACAATAAGAGGAATTTCATATACAGCACAGAACTTCTCCACATTAGTTTGTGTGATTGCATCTTGAGGGATAAAGTTCCCATTGAAATGAACTGCTGTAAAATCACACCCTTTATTCTTAAAGTATAAAGCAGCAGATAAACTATCACTTCCTCCTGAGAGAGCTAGGATGAATTTTGATTGAGGGATTAGTTGTTTAATTGGTGTCATTTAGGAAAGTGAATGGATACACTACAATCTTTGGCAAGTCAAGGAATAGTTGCGTTTGCGTTTTTTCTGGATGCTTTAATGCATATCCAAGATTTGCAATTACTAAATAACTTAGTAGTATGATGAGTAGTATTTTCATATGATGACTCTACTCTTCATCTAAGAAAGTGTCGAGTAAATTCTCCACTACTTGCTTCTTATTTTTTCCCATCTTATCACATACTTCATCTAACTTATCGGTGTAAGAGGTGTCGATAAAGATTGCAAGATATTTAGGAGCAGCTTTGTCCTTTTTACTACCAGAGACTCTAAAGATGTTATAAAGGGATTCCTCTGGTTTCAAGGCATCAATGGCTTCTTGTGCTATAGTAGAAACGTTTGTAACAGCCCAACCTTTAGTAGGGTGCCTAGTTACCTCCAACCCAAAGAATTCAGCAGCAATCTTAAACTTCTTATTGTGATATTGACTAGTAGGGTTACAGTCATCAATACCTTCAGTAGAGTTTTTCAAGTGTGCCATCTCATGAAGAAGCGTCCCCAAAAGTTCTGTTACTGGACGATTAAGATGTTCAGCAGATAGATTGATCTCAGTGCGTTTGATCTTGTCTTTACCTTCCCAACCTCCTTCGATATGCCACCCTAATGCTTGTCTTCTTCCAGCAGCCATAACAGTGATTAAAGCATTGGAATACTTGTCTTTATCCAAACTGAAATGGTTTACAAAGAAGTCATAAGACCTTTGGAGTTCTGTTATTACTGAAGCGAAAGTTATTGTTTTGTTTTCATGTTTTGTTTTCATTTTAAAATTGGCGCAGCCGATAGGACTCGAACCTATAACCTAGAAATTAGAAATTTCTTACTCTATCCAATTGAGTTACGGCTGCAAAGTGCTATTTGTTTCCCCAAGTTTCCAAAAGATTTTTAGTGTGTTTGTGTCCCTTATCAGTAAGTCCACTTATATCCCAATTGGCTTTTGTGTCGTGCAAGCCTTGAAGCTGCACCCAAAAATCTGGAGAATGACCACGATACTCAACTTTAAATTCTTTGTCAATACTATCCTCGTCATCCTCGTCATATATTGATATTGGATCAAAATTACGCATTGGGTTGAACAGTTTTGATTTTGCCAACAAACACCTTCCAACAGCACATTTATTCACACCAGATTGATATGCACAATTACCTTCTTCGGATATTGAAAGATTCTGAGAGTTATATGCCTTAGAAGTTTCTATGATGATTTCTTTTTTTGATTTGGTTTTCATATTATTTGCCTTTCCATTCTTTCAACAGAAATTCTACCCATGCTTTTCCGTCTGTGTTAATACCTTCTTCATCCCAATATCTCCCCCTATCATGTAAGTTTTGAACACCTTTCCAAAAGGTGAGAGAATGTCCACGATATTCTTCTTTGAATTGTGTGTCAATACAACTAAAAGAATCTACAGCATCAAAGTTGTTTCCCCCTTTAAAAAGGATAGAGTTAGGAATTAAGCATCGTCCTATCGCACAGTTGTTACCTCTACGATCTTTATATGCACATCGACCTTCCCCATCGCATTTTGCCCGCTTTATAATTGATCGGTTTTCACAAGTATATGCTTTAGCTGTTTCCAGAATGATTTGGCGTTTGGATTTTCGTTTGATTGTTTTCGTTTTCATATCTTGACTACTCATTGCTCTTCAAATCTTCCTCTTGAATTCCGTTGATATAATCTTCAAAATCGCTAAGACGATTAAGCAAGCAAAGACGTTGGCTATCACATTCTTTATCCCCGTCATTCTTCAGGTTTTCGTCAATCAATACACGAAGTCTGTCAGTATGAATTTCCAATGTTTCTTGCAGTTCTTCTAGTGGCATTTTCATATTATCGTTTCCCCCATTTCTTCAATAGACAATCCAAGTGTTCATCGCCTAATGCAGTAAGTCCTTTATCGTCCCAATTATCCTTTTCGTCGTGAAACTTTTGAAGGTCTGCCCAAAATATAACAGAGTGTCCACGATAAGAAGGTTTCAGTTCCTTGTTTAGCTTGACACCACCAATATCATCAGCACCAAAATCTACATTCATTGTGCTAAAAATGGTTGAATTGGATTTAAGGCATCGTCCCACAGCACATTTATTGCCTTGAGCGTCTTTATATACACATCCTTCGCCAGCAAGGTATGATGAATTTTTAACAGTGGAACGATTTTTAGAAGTGTATTTTTTAGATGTTTCGAGAATGATTTGGCGTTTTGTTTTCATAGTTGTAGATTAGAGATTTCCTTTTAAAAGTCAAGGGTTATTTATCCCCCATGTATCAAGAAGATATTCCACATATTCTTCCCCTTTTTTTGAGATTCCTTTATAATCCCAATGAGTTCCTTGATCATGCAATGTTTGAAGTTCCGCCCAAAACTCATTACAGTGTCCACGATATTCCGCTTTCAATTCCGATTCAAGTTCCTCCTTGAACCTTGTAACTGGAAGATTGTTGCCTTCATGGAACAATCGGGAATCGTCCCTTAAACATCTACCAACAGCACATTTATAGCCTTCATCGTCTTTATATAAACATCCTTCACCTCCAAAGTATAATGAATTTTCAACAGTGGAACGATTTTTAGAAGTGTATTTTTTAGATGTTTCGAGAATGATTTCGCGTTTTGTTTTCATATTATCGTTTCCCCCATTTCTTCAACAGACAATCCAACTCAACATAGCCCTCTTCAGTAAGACCTTTATCCTCCCAATTGTGCGAGTCGTCGTGAAACGTCTGAAGTTCTTCCCAAAATTTAACAGAGTGTCCTCGATAAGAAGGTTTCAGTTCCTTGTTCAGTTTAACACCACCAATATCCTTAGCACTAAATGATTCATTCATCGTGTCAAAAATGGTTGAATTCGATTTAAGGCAGCGACCCACAGCACATTTATTACCTTTAGAATCTTTATATGCACATCCTGCACCACTAACGTATGCCGAAGACATGACAACAGAACGATTTTTAGAAGTGTATTTTTTAGATGTTTCCAGAATGATTTGGCGTTTTGTTTTCATAGTTGTAGATTAGAGATTCCCTTTTAAAAGTCAATTACAAAACATAAATTCCTTTTGGCCGCTTCATAATCTTGCTTGTCTTATCCCATACAAACCAAGCATACTCACAAGCATCTGTCCCCTTGCCTGTAAATGAAGGACGTTGTGACAATACAAACAAATGAGTAACAGGGTTCTTCGTCCAAAATTCCTTCCTCTTCTTGCTTCCAAACCAATTCAACCTTTGCAGATATACAACACAATTAGCTTCCCTTAAAGACTTTTCAACAAACTCTAGTGCCAAACTAAAAGGAGGATTAGTCAATATCAAAGCAGGTTTAGGGAGACTGAAATATGCTTTCAAGTAATCAATACCTTCTGACAACTCTGCATGGAACATTAAAGGACGAGTAGGAACAGGTGTATCTTCCAGTTCTTTATAGCGGGTTTTAGGAACCTTGTCATATATTGCCCCACTTCCACGACAAGGTTCAAGAAATGAATGAACCTCTGTCCAATCAATCTCTTCAATGATTTGATCAACTACCTTATCAGGGGTAGAATAAAAATCGTTCTCGTTTCGTTTAGTTCCTCTTCCAGTCGCGCTCATATTTTATTCTTTGTTCTTTCATCCAATGCGTCAATCCATCCTTCGATAGAGGCATTGGTTTGAATAAATGCAACATCATAGGTGCAAGCATTATCACCATGAAATCCTTCATTCTGTTCGATGATAACCTTGTCAGCAAATCCCCTTTGGAATTTAAATCCTGTGAGTTCATCAAAGATTTCCTGTCCATATTCTTCAGCAGTCATTCCAACTGAAGGATATACAGTTCCATCTAGCCCCCTAACGTTATGTTCGATTACGATTTGTTTCATATTTTAGCAAGTTACTTGAAAGAAACTAGGATCACTTCCTTGTTCAAAAAGTGCTTCTCTTACTTGTTTAGCGTTCAATTCAACTTGAGAAATGACTTGAACCTTTCCAGAACACGCTCCTTCGGTAATATCATAATGTGTTCCTTCAAGGTCATTGAAATCGTAAAAGTCCTCAGATAGAACTTCAACTTGAATTATGGTTTTATGGAATATGCGCTGCTTCGTTTTCATGGTTTGAATATAGTGATTACTCAGAAGAAGTAAAGAACTTTTATGTGAATCTTACCAATTTATTGTAGTATTGCGTTTGCGAAATCTATGTCTGTTTCATCTATCGTTGCATCAAGATCAGGGTTTCGATCAACCTTAATTTCATTCCCGTCAGGTGTTCTCTCATATACAGCATATTGACAGGCATAAGGACATACAAACTTTGTCAATCCTGTTGAATCATATCCTTCCAAATCCCCATATAGAGAATCAGGCTTCCATTCATTAACCAGTTTCACTACACCATTCATAGTGTTTCGGAATACTAGAATGTTACCACGCTCGATAACAGCCTTTAGAATGTTGTCAATTTTATCGGTTTTGCTTAATGTTGCAAAGGTTTTTAGAATCATGTGTCAGTTATATCAAATGTTAAGTTTATTGTCAACAGGGAAATTGCTCAATCGTTTAAGGGCAAGTTTAAAGGTTGGCGAATGTTTGCACCAATCAAGAGCGTCACAGTGAGTGGATTGTGCAATAACAAAGGCTTCAATATCATTTGAAGCATCTATCCTAGCTTCAAATCGTAAGTCTGTTCCTGCCCAAAATTCAAGAACGTATGGATATTTAGGATTCATTTAATGTCGGTTATATCAGATGTTAATAGGTTTAATGTCAGATATATCAGTCTTAGTAGAATGAATGAGGTGGGCCACAGAACTCACACCCTTGATCACTTGCATCTTGACCAGTTACTTCTTCCCACTCACGAATAGCATCTTCTTCACTTGGAAAGTCTTTGCTTGCACTTGTAGCCAAAGCACCCAACCACTTTTCATTTCTCCACTCCACAGTCCATCCAGCAGCTTCAAGCTTCTTCCAATCTTCATCAGAAAGCCACCATGAACCACCAGAGTTTTTGCTAGAATATACAATTTTCATTTCTCTATAGTAAGAGGTTTTAAATTTTATGCAAGACGTTTATTTACTTTTGCGAACTCTTTCTGCAAGTCACTAAGCCGAATGCACTTAATACTGTCTTTAGGTGCAATCATACGCTTCAAACGCTTCACGATAGATTGGGTAACTCTACGCTTTTCTGCAACTGTAAGAGCAGATGTTTGAATGGTCAGTTTATTCCCCTCAACTACAAGCAATCCAGCATCAGCAGAAAGTACATCGTGAACTTGTGCCACAGATTTTAAAACCTTGTCAGCTAAAGAATTCAAAGGGGGGTTAAGGGATGATTTGCTTCTACCACTGTAATAAGCGTCTGAAAGCTCCTGATTGACATTGAGCATGATGTAATGAGAGTTTCCGTATCCTTGCGTTTCAAATTTGTAAGTGTAGTTTAACATAATGTTTAATTTATTAGGTTTTTAATGTATCAATTGTTGTGGTTTTTGTCAAGAACTTAGTCTTTCTTCCAAGGTCGTCTAGGGGTAAGAGTTAGATTTTGAGGAACAGAAGTTTCATATCCCCTGTTTGAATAATCTGTAATAGTAATAGTTCCATCATCTTCAATACGGATTCCAATTTGAGATTCCCCATCACGACTAATAGTAATCTTTCTAATCTCCCCTGTAACATTAACTGCATGGGTATTATCATCCCATCCATATACTCTCTTGGTTTGAACAAGTTTTGGATTCTCTTTTACGATTACTTCAATGGACATTTGGTTTTTCATAGTTTTGGATAACCACTAGGGTCATATTCTCGTGTATTTGTATCAGCCAATTCACCCCAAGTCAACTTCTTTTCTTTAAGTGTTCCTATTTCTGTAACAACTTCCATATAACCTAAACATCCACAACACTCATCAGAAGCCAAATTCCATCCAATGTTTTTCAAGTTCGATGCCTCCTTTTCAAGTTTTGTTACTTTTTTCGTCAATGCTTCGTTCTCTTCCATTAGATTTACACGTTTCCTCTCATAAACTGTTTGATATTTATGGAGACGTTTAGCAACTTCAAAATCAAACTGATACTTTGAAATTTCTTGAAAATGATGTCTTTTATTTGGCGCAAAAGACATGTTATCCTCTGAACACCATCCAGCTATATCAGAAGATTTTGTATGAATTACTCTATAGTATTTCATTACTCGTTGCAACATAGTTTCATATTCACCATCCAAATAACCTTCAATCACTCGATAAATCTCGTCCTCGCTAGGATTAACCAGTTTGTGAATAGCTTCTGCTACCTTTATAAAAAGTTGGTATTTGTTCATATGATCCACTATACCTTTTAAATCTCAAATGGCAAGAACTTTTAATAGATTCTCTGTCCAATTTCAAAACATCTTCAAGTAATTTCATGCCTTCTATAGGTTCTCCACCTTCAAAATATACTCGATCTGTAAATTGTTCCAATGTTTCATCAGTTTTCATATCATTCACCATATTCTAAATTTAAACCAATAGCAAGAACTATTTCACATTTGGCTACTCACACCCTGTTTCTCAATCAAAATGCGAATTTAAGCCTCCTAGATAGGCTAATTACGTTATTATATCAATGTTACGCTTTACAATCTTATCCACAATCGAATATGGAATAGGATACAATAAAGCCAAACAGTTCTTCGTAGCTATAAAACAATGAGGCAGAAGATCATTAAAGATTATAGCACCTTGCCGATAACAAGAATTTGAATTGATACGATCTTCATATATCTCCCCTTTAATATCTTTCTTTATCCCATAATGATAAAACTTCCCCTCCCCTAAAACAGGAACCATCATCACAAAACAATTAGGAGGAGTAACAGCATCTACGTGCATCCCAACAGTTTCAAACCCATATAAACCATTCTCAGCAGCTTTAACTATAACTTCCTCCCCTTCAAGATTGATAATATCTTTAATTATATTGTCATATTCCTCACAATCACTTAGAGGAGTAACATTATCATAAGGTTCACGTTTAAGAACATTCAAACGATCATTGGCAATCTTCTTAATCCTATATGAAATTTCTAATGGTATTTTAATCTTCATACGATTCAAGGTATATCAACAACTAAAACCTGTCAATACCTTTTCGGTGTCCTCACTAAATCAATCCCACACCACAACATGAAAATCGAAAACACTGCAAAGAAATAATCATTCTCATGTATCATAATAGCAAACATAAAAGGCCAAGTGAGAATAACAAATACACCCAATAACCTCTTACCCCATAAAATTAAAAATTCCGTAATATCCATAATGTTATTGTTCCTCTCTGAGAGCCAGTTGTTCCATATCCCATGCTAAATTCTCTGCTTTACGATTAAGAGTATCCATCCTCTTCTCATACTCCCCAATCAAATTCGGGTTCTCAAATACATTCCCCATAACCTCCACATCACTTCCAATAGCTATCCCACCATCATATAACTCCCTATCCCAACTCTCAATATCATCATCTATGTAAAATCCACGATGAGGACTAAACAATACCTCACTCACAACCTCCGTTCCATCATTGTAGGTATATCCACGAATTATATCCCCCTCGTATATCTCAATACCATTCTTATCCTTTATCCCACTTCCAAGCTGAAATATAGCATCCTTATACCCTCCACGTTCCCAATTACCAAAATAGACATGAAGCTCCAAATCAGGAATAACCTCCATGTAACTAGCAGGTTCAGCATTTCCAAAAGGCGTAATCCATACTCGATATTTAATGTCTCTCTTATTCATCCCTACATCCTATACCACCTCTCAAACATTTGCAAGAACTTTCTTTTTACCACCTACCCAAATAATCTTCTCGACTCTTTCCAAGTTTTAACCTATATTACTTCAAGTGAGGGAAAGCCTAGCCACTTATCATACATCCAACCTGCTCTCATATCCCCAAAATTTTCCTCCTCTCCCACCACTAACATATTACAACAACTAAACACCTCGTCAAGCTTTTAAAACATTTAATTTTTTCCTTGCAGTTTCTCAGAGGAGGTGATATATTCTAACCATCGAAGCGAAAGCCAGCCGAATATCATACACTCCACCTACCCAAATCACTCGAAACTTATCCCATTTTATCCTTGCAGTTTCTAAGAGGAGGTGCTATATTACTTCCAGTGAGGGAAAGCCTAGCCACATATCATACAGACCACCTGATCTAATCACCCCAAAATTTACTCCCCCCCTAATTATACCACATTTTTCTCGACTTGTCAATATCTAAATTTAATAATATTATTTTCATATCTATATCTAAATTATAGAAAAAAATCAGCCTTTTTCAAGATAATATTATTTTCATATCTATATCTAAATTATAGAAAAAAATCACCCGTTTTAGATAATAACATTTTCATATCTATATCTAAATTATAGAAAAAAATCACCCGTTTTACTCGTCGGCGTAATCTTCAAGGTTGGGACGAGGTTGGCGGCGGATTGACATAGGATCATCAGGCACTTTCGTTAAAAACTTTGCACCAACTTCCCATACATATTCACCATCTTCTGAATATTTAGGAGATTTTACCAGTTTTACTTTATCATATATATTATACAACATGTCCTGATATCCCTCCGCTCTTTTTAATGTCTTGCAATCCTTTCTAATATGTTTAGCTCCTTCTTGAGTCAACTTTACTGTCTCTTCTATAGGCTCATCCACATCAGAACTCTCACTTATCAAAGCATCAATTTTACTCTTTATCCCCTCCAATGCACTTATAACACCTTGCCCCTCAGATATCCCTCCTCCATCACCACAATCACCAACCATATCATCATTGTTATACCCAAATCCATACCCAATAACTCCCTTACTCTTCTTCCCCTTCTTTTTCTTCTTCCTCCCCTTCTTCTCCTCCAATATCTGATCAACTAATGTCTTTATCTCCTCCATCTGCTCCTTTTGTATTCTACCCTCACACCCTGCACATTCACAATCTTTACATTCACAATTCTTACAGTCTTTCCCTTTACACTCCTTACATTCACACTTATTCAATACTTCAATAACTAATGAATCAGAAAGCAAATCAACCAAGTCAGGATCATTATTAATATTTATCCCCTTCTCCTTTGCCCATTTTTTAAGCGCATCTTTCGCATCTAATACTCCTTTCCCATTTCCAGTTTTTTGTGCATGTTCTATATCTAATCTCAGCTTGTTAAATTCTGGATAACGATATATACCTTGTCCCTCCTTAATTTCTACTTTACACTTACACTTGCCACTCTTACACTTATCACACTTCTTCTTCCTATTACTCTTAGAACATTCGCAGTTAACCCTCCCCTCCACTCCACATGCACACTTCTTACCACCAACTATACCCCTAGGAACTAATGCAGCATCCAATACATCCACAACTCCCCTTATCCCCTTCTTTATCCCATCAATTATCTTCCTCTCCTCAATTACCTCCTCCTTAATCGTCTTAAATGTGCTTTTCATATTATTCCCCTCCTTAATTTCCTCCTCATATCCAGCTTTCTTTAACTTACTCCTCATATCCAACATACTTGCTTCCGCATCCTCCTTGTTGTCATCTCCATAATATGTCTTCCCTTCATCATACTTACCATTTATATATACCCTAACAACCCACTCGTTCCCTTCCACGTTCTTCTTCAAAACTAACTTAAATGTCTTTTTCATATACTCTTATTTATCATTTATTTGCCTTTTATTCATCTCACCAATCTCATACACTTCTCATCCAAGTAGATATTCTCATGTTTCTCATCACTTTTCCCACTATAAACTTTTCCATTTTTCCCCTAGGCCAAAGTAATCGAAAACATGAAGAGGAGGAAAAGTATTAGGAGGACTAAATAGTTGTTTAAGAGGAGGTTACAATTATGATATAGATTATAATTGATTATTGTTGACTTTTGCTCGCGTATGTGATAAAATTAGCAAAATAATTAAAAAATTTAGTCGCCGGGTAACTGTTTCGGTAGGGTAAGCATATTTCCTCCTTTAAAACCTCCTATTAGAATTTAAAACCTCCTATTCAACTATATTATCAGGATTATTAGTCCTCCTATTCAACCTGCTTTGTTCTCCTCTGAATTTGAAAATGTTTTATAATGTTTATCAGTGTCTATTCTATGTATGAATATATCTGATGAGAGGTATAAGGCTAAAATTAGTATCTATATATAAATTCTAGAAAAAAATTGGGGGTTATGGTTTCGATATATTTTCTATTTTGGTATATGAAAAAATGATAAGTATAAATATGAGCAATCAACCTGAATATAAGAAGAGGAGTAATTATCGTATCTGTAGAGAAGGGGGTAAGATGGTGGAGAGGTGGACGGAAATTAACGAAGAGGGGAGGAAGGTGAATAAAAAGGAAGAAGGAGGGATTGTTACGGAGGAAAGTGAGTAAGGACATTAAAAGTATGGGGAAGAAGTATAAGGAGGTATATTTTGATCTTGGTGGAGAGATTGAGAAGTGTTACAGTAAGATAAAGAAAGATTCTCATATAGATTTGGGAGGTGGTAATTGTGGGATGGTAGCGTATTCGATTTACGTTTATATTAAAGAGATGTATAGTAAGCATGTAAAGTTTGGTATATTGACTAATGCAACTGATGAGAATGATTTGATATATGGGGAGAGGGAAGTGTATCATATATATTTGATTAGTGGTAGGAGCAGTTGGGATGAGACAGGAAAAATTGGGGATGAATACCTGTTAAAGCTTTCGGAGGATCAGTATGAAGACATGAATCCGATTCGTTATATATTTGATATGCCTAAAGAGGAAGACAAGGTGATGAAAGTGATTAGGTGGCAGACGAATTTTGATGAGGAGTGGGGATTTTTCTACAAGTTTTTGATTAAGTAGGGATATGAATTCAGAAGACGAGAAAATACTGAAAACGTATAATGACAATATGTTATATAAGAAAGCCAAGAAGTATATTGGAACATATGAAGGGATGAGTTTTGGGGGGAAATGTGGGGCATTTGCAATTGGTTTGAAGAAGCATCTTGGGGAGGGAGAATATATTGGAGCGATTAACAAGCAGATATGGGAATTGGGGGAATATTGGATTGGACATGTTGCTCTTAAAGTTAGGGATAAGATGTTTGATGGGGATGGGGAGATAAAGGACATAGAAGCATTTAAAGCTTGGGGTATGGTTGACGAGGATGGAAACGAGCAGGACTTATATAATTTGACCTCAGAAGAGTGTTATGAAGCGGAGGTTATTAATTTGAGTGATATATGGGGTAAAGATGTTGAAGAGAACATAATAGATAACACCACAGGTTAAGTAGTATTATGAACAAAGATATTCGGATGTTAACTGAGGCTTATAGTAGAATTTTGAATGAAAGCTTGCAAACCATAGAGAAGTTTAAGAACAATTTGATTGGAGCATTTATGGTTACATTTGACATTGACAGGGGAGATATAGCAACGAATTATAAAGAGGGGAAGGAAGTATATGATCCATATTCCAGTCAATATGGGATGAGAAATTACAGTATAGATTTTGATTATAGACTACCTAAGAAGTGTAATAACAGTTTGAGTTGTTATATTGCGATTAGATATAAGATGGAAGTATATCTAATTGATCTTATTATGTATTATTGGAAGCAAGAGCCACAAAAAGGGGATTTTATGGATGTGGCGCATGGGAACAATTTGGAAAAGGATTGGAGCAGACAGAAAGTGGGTGTTGAAACAGGAAGTATATTAACTGTGAGTGGGCAAATCAAATCGTTTGACAAGAATGATGGGGAGGAAGATTACTTGGGGGTTTTTGGATATCCTGAAGATGGGTATAGGCATTACAAAGTGGAAGGGGGTAATTTAGGCAATCTTGTAAAGGAGATAAAGAATATTATAGATGGGGAAGATGATAAGGAAGACAAGGAAGAATATCCTGATCCTATTATTGGAAGTGGGGTGGAGGACGAGGATTTAGTTACTGTCAGGTAGAAAAATTGAATGGTTGACAAGAAGTTTCAAGTCTGATA
>Ga0208966_1000228_pt1 | contig 18125 bp, 12 predicted proteins | sample GreLakmeHU45MSRF_FD_187701 | JGI IMG/M metagenome (GOLD analysis project Ga0208966, IMG submission 187701) | Freshwater lentic microbial communities from great Laurentian Lakes, MI, USA - Great Lakes metaG HU45MSRF (SPAdes) | ecosystem: Environmental > Aquatic > Freshwater > Lake | place: Great...
GTTTTATTTGAACAGAAGGATGAAAATTTTAATAGTATAGCTAAAAACATAATATCCGAGGAGATAAATTATTGGATTCCCGAAATTTCAATTCAAGATATTCAGATTATTAATGTTGAAAACCCAATAGGAGACGATAATTATAAACTGAGAGTATCTATCAATTTTATGGTAAAACAAACTAAACAGTTAGATACTGTCATATTTGAATTGCAAAGTACCAGATTATAAATTTATGGCCACCGTATTAGATAAGAACTTTACACCACAATCCCGTGATATTCGGTATCTTGGTAGAGACTTTGATCAATTAAAAGCCAATTTAATTGAGTTTTCCAAACATTATTATCCTAAAACTTATAAAGATTTTAATAATGCATCTCCGGGCATGATGTTTATTGATATGGCATCATATGTCGGAGATGTTTTATCTTTTTATATAGATTATCAATTTAAAGAAGGGTTGATAAACTTCGCGGAGGAGAGAAAGAATATAATAAATTTAGCAAAATATCTAGGATATAACACACGGCCGTCTAGACCATCAACTACGTCTTTAGATTTATATCAAATTATTCCATCAAAGAGGGTGGCGAATGGTTCATTTGAACCAGATGAAAGATATTCACTCCGATTGAAGGAAGGATTGGAAGCACTATCATCAAATAGAGTTTCCTTCATAACTACAGAGGCTGTGGATTTCTCTCTTAACAGTTTAATGTTTCCACGCGTAGATGAAGTTTTTTCTAGAAACAGTTTAGGGGAGCCGGAATTTTTTCTTCTTAAGAAGTCCGTTAAAGCCTACTCCGGTAAGACAGTAACTAGAACGTTTAATATACAGGGAATGACTCCGAATTTGAGAATAGAATTATCAGATGACAATGTTATTAAAATAGTGAATGTAAAAGACGCGGACAATAATACATGGCATCAGGTGGAGTATTTGGCGCAGGATCTGATACAATTGCCCGTAGAAAATAATCAATTAAATTTTGAAAATTTTTCAAATTATAAATCTACGGTTCCAAATATTATAAAATTTTTGAGAACCAATCGGAGATTTATAACAGAGGTCGATGCTAATAATAAGACATTTTTACAATTCGGAACATCTACGGATAGTTTGGAAGAAGAAATAATCGTTCCAAATTCGGAAATATTAGGTGTTGGATTTTCCAACATAAGCAAATATAACTTAACTTTAGATCCTACCAGTTTTATAAAATCAAATTCATATGGAATGTCACCATTCAACACAACATTAGAAGTTAAATATATAATCGGCGGCGGAATGGATTCAAATACAAATGTGGATGATATTACAATAATAGGTAAGGTTGAATATGACGATAAGGTGGAATATTTACCAATCGAATTGAACTTGGTTAATACTATAAAAAATAGTCTACGGGTGAACAACTCTATACCGGCTACGGGTGGATCTGGTCAAGAAAGCGCAATGGAAATAAAACAAAACGCAATTTCCAATTTTGCTGCTCAAGATAGAGTCGTGACGCGGGAAGATTATATTTCTAAAGTGTTGAATATGCCCGCTGAATTTGGCAGTATTTCCAAGGTGACTGTCACATCCGAAGCAGATTTGCATGTTAATAACATAAAACCAATCCAAGGTTTAATTGATGAAAACAATAATATATTAATCGATGAAACTAATAAAGATTTTAGAAAAATTAATCTGGACGGTGTTAATCCTTTCGGCGTGAATTTATACGTTTTAACGTATAATGAAAATAAAAACTTAACTAAAGCAAATGAAGCTCTCATTTATAATCTCAGACATTATTTATCAAAATATAGAATGATTTCCGATAGAGTTAACATCATAGATGGTTTCATTATAAACATAAGCGTGGATTTTACAATACTTACATATTCCACATATAACAAAAAAGAAGTTTTAACAGAGTGCCTTAATGCTGTTAAACAATTTTTTGATATAGAATTATGGCAGTTTTCTCAGCCAATAAACATTGGACAGTTGGAATTGGAGATAGCAAAGGTGGACGGCGTTCAAGCTGTTGCTAAATTGGAAATAATAAATTTAGCTGGGGATGGATACTCAATTTACGAATATGATTTGAAATCCGCCACGAGGAATAAAATTATATATCCTCCCATCGATCCATCTGTATTTGAAATTAAAAATCCCGAGGTTGATATACGGGGAAATGTATTATAATATCATGCATAAATTTATATTATCATCTTCAGATTCATTTGTAACTAATAATATAAATTTCACATCTAAAAATTTTGGCAGAGATGAGATTTTAGAAATTTCATCGGAAAAAACTTCCGTGAGATCCTTCGAAATTACTTCGTCTAGGTCAGCGAATACAAGCTTCGTTGGATTGGAATTAAAATATTTCGTGGGAAAGATAAGCGGATCACTTGTTGGGACGGGTCACGTGAGCGGATCGATAAACTGTTGTGGATTGGTTATACCCGATCCGCATAAATGTTAAAATATGCACCATTTCATATTTTGTAAAAAAGATTCTCTGATATATAATGATGAATCCGTTAGTTCTAAAAATTTTGGACTTGATCCTTATATTGAGGTGGGGTGTGTAAATAAACTCTCCCGAACGTTCAAAACTTCATCATTGGTATTGATGGGCAACTCCAATGAATTGATAGCCCGATATGTTCACAATTTCAACGGTATATTCACCGGAGCCATGTTCTGTTCAACCGGTAGCATCAGTGGATCTGTAAACTGTAATTGTGACCCAACACGTATAGTGGACGAGTTTAATGATTCCATGATAGATGAGTCTGGTAATTTTATATGGTTAATTCCGCCTGAAGACATAATTCCATAAATTGCTCTGACATACTTATATTTAAACATATGGCATTAACATTTACAGTAACTCAATTTATAGGAACAACCGGAAGCAGTTGTGTTTCAGGAAGTGTAGTAGGGGCATTCAGTGGGTCGGCATGTGGATTCACTGGTAGTCTTACCGATTTTACAGGTACATTGACTGGATATATATCAGGTTCATATTATGTAGAAACGAATAGATATGTTACTGAATATAAGAATTTTATAAAGAGATCTCTTATTAAATTTGATTTATCTGAAATAAGCAAATCCATTGCATCCGGTGACATTGATGATCCAAAGTTCACTCTCAATTTAAAAACAGCTGAATCTAGAGAACTTCCATTGGAATATAAAATATATGCATTTCCCATAAGTCAGAGTTGGACAATGGGAACTGGTTTGTTTGTTGGAAATGGTTCCAGTGACGGTGTGAGTTGGTTATTTAAAAATTCACAAGATACATCTACGACGTGGTATCCGAACATTGACGTGGATTTTAACATATCCAGTTCAAACTATTTAGACACATCTTCAACAGCTTCATTTTTGAAAGGAGGCGGAACTTGGTATTATTCGTCTCCACCAAGCTGTTCCAATAATCTCAGTCTAAGCTTTTGTTCCAACATATCCGGTTCAAGTTATATATGTTCTCAATCTTTTTATAATGAATCATCCGATCTAAAAATAGACATAACCAGAATTTGTAGCGCTTGGATATGTGGGTGTATACCAAATGAGGGAATAATCCTCATGACTTCCGAGGAGTTAAATCCAGCTGCTTCGAATAATTTAAAGTTCTTTAGCAGAGAAACTGATACCATTTATTCGCCATACATAGATGTTAAGTGGGACGATTCTACCTTTAACACGGCTAGTTTATCTCCCGTTACGTCTAGTTTGGGTGTGAACGTGTCTATAAAGGGGATTAAAAAAGAATATAAAAACGGAACAAAGATTAAATTCATAGTTTTTTCTAGAGAAACCAATCCGGTTAAACAGTTCGTTTCCGCACAGTCAAACTATTTAACTCCGAAATATTTACCGTCATCTAGCTATTATTCTATAAAAGACAACGAAAGTGAAGAAGTAATTATAGATTTCGATGATTACACAAAACTTAGTTGTGATCAGTATGGAAACTATTTCTACTTGGATACAACTGGATTGCCGCAAGAAAGATATTATAGAATATTAATAAAATCCGAATTCGCTGACGGATCTATTCAGATTTTTGATAATCCAAATATATTTAAAATAACAAGATAAAATATGTCAGATTTAAACAAGTTTGGTCTCGAAATAAACTCTTTCAGAAATGGAACTTTGAATTATGAATTCAGCTTCAATTCGGTTGGTAATTTATTCTTCAAAAAAAACAGCGATGTGTTCAATCAACAATTTTTAAAGTTAATAGTTTCTAATTTAGAATATGATGATGATAAGATTTCAAAAATTTATAATTTGGAATTTGAGGAATTTAAATCTGAAAATAAACCTAAAAATTCTATGACGGATGAAACAGAGAATAAGATACAAGAATTAGAGAATAATATCGAAGATTTGCGGTCTCAATTAAAATCAAATACCACATCTACAGATGTGGATAGATTGAAAGCCGAATTGAACGCAAATAGAGATATAATAATACAATTGAGAATTGACTCCGGTGAGGGAACTTCACCAGATGATTTTTCAGATGAATTTCCATACTTCTCAAAAAACACTCTGAGACAGTTCTCTAATTAATCTACTAAAATATGTCACAACTAAACATAATAGGAGAATCTAAGAATCGGATAAATACTGTAAGTTATCTGAATTCTAAAGAAACCTCTTTGTTTTCCATATCTTCGAGTAAAGAATTTTTCTTCGGCGGTGCGGCTGAAGATGTAATAGAAGTGGGCATATATAACAGCCAAAAAGAATTAAGCACATTTACAGTTCTAAGCGGTTCTTCTTCGGAGGTTAAGGTATTTTATCAACATGAGGATGTCGATGGAAATATATTTACTGATTATTTTAACTCTAAGAAAAATAATCTCATACAAGACGGTGAAAAAAACATCTTAATTTCCATAGAAGATATAGTTAATTCACAATCTATAACTTCAGATAATTTTTATCTATCTTTGAATCCAGTTTCCAACGTATTTTCACAGAATAATCCGTTGACAATTAAGGAAATAAGTAATTCCAGAAAAGAAGTAAAATTAATAAAGTCATTTAAATCGGAAAAGATATATGATGATATAAATGTTACGTTCAACGGTGACCAAATATTATTTGATGGAAAACAATATATATCGATTAAACATGGAACAGTATATACACTGAAGATAAATGGTAACATCGACTTAATACAGTTCAGCGAAACGAAAGATGGAAAATTAAATGGTGGCGTGCAATTCACCGGGAATATAGTATATAAAAAGAGTATGCGTGAAATAATACTAGATACAACTGAGTATTTTCCACTGACGTTGTTTGCTTATAACAAAACCAAAAAAGAAAGCGGTGTAAAGATAGTCTCCGATGGCAAAATAGATTCAAACTTATTTAGATTAAACACGGAGTTTTTATCTTTAAGTCCAAACAATTTTATTAATAAACGAATTTACGATGATGTAGATTATTACATCAACTTGTTTAATTTGACGGATAGATTTGAATCCTCAAAACTGAATTTTAAATCTAATATAGAATCCTTGAAGAAATTATTTTTATTGACGGATGATGATGGCGTTTTGGATTTTATAAAATCAGTTTATTACGGAGAGAGTTTCTATGACAATACCCTCAAGAAACAGACAAAACTATTGGGAATAAAGGATTACATTTTAAATTATTTTAAATTTAATTTTGAATTTATCAATAATTTCGACTCCTTAAAAGGAGTCGTGGATAATATAAACGTTTCAACTTGTACTAAAAAACTATTGTTAAAAAACCCAAGTTCTAATTTATCAAATCGGACTAGAATTCAATATGAAGAATCTCTGAGGTATCTTGTTATACTGTTCAATGACTTCTTAACCGATACGTTCCGTATAATAGAGATTGATTTCAAGAATAAATTTAAAAGTCCATTAAAAAATTCTTTAAATTTCGGCGGAGGGAAATTATACAACATATTAAATTCAAAATTAGAAAATGAAACTTTTTATGTAAAGTTAAAAGAACCACTTCCAACCGATATTTCAGTCGGAGACCTATGTGGCGTCTCGAATACTTCTATAGAACCATTTTTTCAAAATGTAACTTTTGAAAACTTAATTTACAAAAATACTATAAAATTATCTAATCCTAATTTTTCTATAGATGTAAATGAATCTTTATCTACGAACTCACCTACCAAATATTTTAATTTAAACCAATTGGAACTTGATAGAGACATTAAAAATAAAATAAGTTTAAATAAAAAGTCATCGGAAATAAATGTAGATTATTCATCGTTTTACAACTTTGTTATTTTTTCTTCGGCTAATTTAAGATTGAAGATTTTTAAAAATAAGATCATAAAACTTTCTTTATTAACTAATGATATTGATGTATTAAATGAGATTGATCCAACTAATTCCTCTGTAAATGACACGTTAAATGTTTATAATAAAATAAAAAATAACAAAGAAGAGGTGGATTCTATAATCGATAGTTTTGATGGATTTGAATCATATCTTTATAAAACCGAAAAATTTGTCTATAATAGTTCTCTTAAAAAATTCGTAGAAAACGAGTCGTCATCGATTGGGTCATCTTATGTGGAGGATATGGAGTCGGAGTCTGTAGAATACGATAGAAATAACAGAGATGGTTTATTAAACAATACTCCCGAATATATTGTAAATGACGATGAGAACGATGAATATTTGAAGTTTTTGAGTATGATAGGTCATCACTTCGACAACATCTACTTATATATTTCCAATATAGGAATTTACAAAAAAATATCACATACTAAAGATGACGGTGTCACCGAAAGTATTGTGAAGTATATGTTAAATAGTTTCGGATTTTCGATGCCCCCCGCATTGACTGGAAATTTAGAACAGATTGATATATCTGAAAAATATCTTTCATCAGACGACTCATCTGAACTTAAAAATTCGGTGTCAATAAATGAAAAGGTGAAGATCATATGGAAACGGATGTTGATAAATCTCCCATCGATTTATAAAACGAAAGGAACACATGAATGTTTAAGACAAATATTCTCCATATATGGTATACCTAATAATTTAATATTGGTAAAGGAGTTCGGCGGCGGATATACAAAAAATGAAATAAATTCTACATATTTATCAGATGAAAAAATTAATTTGTTAGAGTTTATGGGGACGGATGATGAGTTTGTTGAATTTGTCAATTTGACGGATTATAAATCCATAGACTTTAAACTGTATATAGATTCATCAAAATATAAAACGTCAAAGGTAATCGTGCCGATACAGGACCGATTTACAAAAAGCGGTGTTCCGATTTATTCATTCGGATTTATAAAGATTGATAAAACATTTGGAAGTTTTTATTTCATAATAAAAAATGGGGATGAATCGTATTCAACTATAACTCCGCCTCTACATTTGTTCGGCGACCAGATTTTGTCGGTCATGTTAAGAAAAAATGATATAGATGAAAGATTTGAAGACGCGGTTGACGTTTCATCTATTCCAACGAAATATGACATATGCGTTCATAGAAATGAATATTGTTTAGAAACAATTGATAAAAAGTTTTCATTTTATTTAAGTGGATCTTTAAATAAAGTATTCAGCAGTGGTTCGGAATTGGTTTCATTCGGAAATATAGATCCTAGAATTAACATAATCTCCGAATTGGGGAATTTATTTAATCCTCCTCCAAGTGCGTTTTTAGAATCAGAGGAAAATTCTGATTCAGCTTCGTTGTCAAATTTATTAATGATGACCGAGAATATCCCATATCAGATTATATATGGATCTATATCGGATTATACGGTCAGTAAATTTTACGGGTGTCTTGATAAATTTACTTTTCAATCAGTTCCGCTTTCAGATGAACAGTTCCACTTAAAATGTAAGAATTTCAATTCTTATTATCAGGGACAACCATCGTCTAGTTATGATGATATATTGTTAAGATTTGATTTGGGCGTGCCGGTGGATATATCTTATAGTTCATCTTTGGACTGGAATTCTCCGCTTGACGGCGGATATGTGGTGGAAAATTCAAATAAGAAATATAAAAACACTTATTCGATATTATATAATTTCACAGGAAGTAATTGTTCAATGAGGGTGAATTCAGGGAGTTGCATATCCGAGTCGTATTCATATTTCCCATACCAAACTAAACAGTTTAATATAACAAATGAATATTTTACAGGAGAAGTTGGTCCCAATAGATTTGAAAATGACAAAGTAAATCATGTTTCGTTGAACATGACCGAGGATACACTGTCTCCTGTATATTCTTTGACTTTTAAAAATGATAAGAATTTTTATAAAGATTCCAACCGACTTGGAATTTTCATTTCACCGATTCACGAAATAAACAAAGACATATTAAATTTCTTCGGAGATTACGAAATAGTGACAAGTATTTCTGATCCCCGTGAAAGGTTTGGTCGAAAATACTACGAGTTAGAGAATCTTCGAAATCACTATTATGGAGACAACTACACTCCCAAAGTTTTGTTCAGCGAACTTTTTAAAATTTACAAATTGTATGTTGATAGAAGCATTTTTGATACGCTTAAAAATGTTCTTCCAGCGAGGAATAAGATTTATAGCGGTATATTAATTGAACCGACAATACTAGAAAGAAATAGAATTGAAAATAAGCCATCTTTTGTTGCAGAAGTATCAACGTTAAGTTCAAGTATAAACTTAAAGGATATATTAAATGACGTTGATCGTGGAGAGTTTATAAAACAGAACGATTCCGACTTAACTGTTATACCGTATAGTAAAAATACATCCTTCGTGGATACAAGTTTCTGTGGATTTGAAGTTATTGCGGATAGTCCAGATAAATACATGACCAACATTTTCGTAGATCAGTCGGGGTCTGTGAATTTAGACGCTCAAATTTATACCGCTTATAAAGTTAATAATAAAAAAACTATAAGCTATTCCAATAACAATATTACATCCTCAAATGTAAACAAAGATTTTATCAGTATTCAGTTGGTGTTAAGCGGAAGCGATTTCACGGTTCCGTCTAATTACGAACTTTTAACCGATTTGAGAGATATTAAGCATATCAGCCGTAAAAACCTTCCATTTAGAAAAGAGGTGTATGGAACCGGCAGTCTAAGTTCCAATGATTTTACGTTTTTTGGAAAATCCAGACAAACTAAATTTACAACTATAAACGACACTGGACAGGAAAATAGAGAACCTGTGATAATTACATTGGTCGGTCCTTCTATTAAAAATACCCCACTGGGAGTTAGGTAATGTCGATATAGATAAAATAAAAATGAAAAAGTGAATTTAAAAACTATTTATTGAAAGATTACATATGGCATATCTAGATAACAAATCAATCGTCGTGGACGCAGTTTTAACTAAAAAGGGAAGAGAACTTTTGGCTAAAAACGGAAGTTTGAAAATCACATCGTTTGCATTGGCGGACGATGAGATAGATTACAGTTTGTATAACGAAAATGCCAGTTCCGAGGAATTGAAAGAAATAGCTCTCATAAACACTCCGATTTTTGAACCAAATACAGATGAAACTCAGGTAATGAAGTTTAAATTGGTCACATTGGAAGAAGGAACGACTTTCATACCTACTGTAACTATTGCCCAAGAATCCATAAATGTGGCGTCAACCTATACAGGTAGACATGTTATAACTCCTGCTACAAATCCACCGAATTATAACGTAAATGGAGGTTACACCGCTATTTTAGGAAATACGAAGGTTGGAATGTTGACCGTGACAATCGAAGCTCCATCATCGTCTACGGTTGGAACTATAACGTCGTTTGCAGGAGATACATCATCGGAAAGTTCACAGGCAGTAGTTGGATTAGAGTTTTCTTTCACACCTTCGGCAAGATTGGCAAAAACCACCACAACCACACTCACCATTGTAGGAAATGAGAGCGGTGGCGGCGTTAGTATACCAGTCACCGTAACCGTCTAAGTTAAATATGGCCACTTTTAAAATATATCAATCTTTCGAATCGTCCGATGTAATTTCGGGAAAAACAAATGCGATTTCATCTGGATTTTTCCCTGGTGGAGAAATTACAATGAGTCAGTCTTCGTTTAGAACATCCAGTGTTCAGGTCAAATCCACTGGATCTAATGGTATATATGATGTTCTCAATGGGACATATTATACAAATGTTTATAATGATAGTATAGCCAATCCACAGTTACTTTTTTCTATATCATATGGAGATTTTAATGGCAACGGAGTTAAAACCGGAAGCGTATTTAAACACACAAAAGCAGTTTATTCTCAATTTAAAAACTTATTACTTGGAACGGTTGACCAAGATGGGAAATTTAGTTTTAAAACTGGTAGTTCTGCGACGTCTACCTACATAACTAGCTCTGAGATATTCATTCTTTCCTTTTCATCTGATTTAATGCGGGATCAGATAGATAAAGGACAGTGGTCGTTTGCCATAGCAGGAGCAAACACATCGGGAGCTATACAGTTAGTAGATGAATATGCTATTCTAACCGAATCTGAGAAGAAAGAACAGAGATTAGTTTATCAAATTGTATCAGGATCATTCGATTATTCAACTGGTCAAACAACCGGGGTAGCTGAGTATCAAGGTTTGGGATTATTTTATCCAAAAAATGGAATAATGATTCTTAACGCGGATAAGGTAAGACAATACGCTGGTCATGCATATAATAATCTAAGCAGTTCAGCTGAAGATGTTTCAAATCACCGTACATTGTTTCCAAAGATTCAGTCAGCGTCGGGTGTGATGCGATTGAGGAAATCGGAACTTGTGCCGTCTACTCATTATTTCATACGAGTTAAAAATCAAGATTTTAATTTTTCAAACAACCCATCCTTCGTGTATCAGACTGCCACATCCGACCATTCTAAAGGTGAGATAATAACTTCTTTGCAATTGTCACCCAAATCTTATATTACAACCGTAGGTCTATATAATGAGATGAATGAACTACTTGCTATTGCAAAATTAAGCAGACCTTCGAGAAAATCATTCGATTCTGAGGTGTTGGTGAGGATAAGACTTGATTTCTGATTTAGTTTAAAATACCGTTTCACTTTTAAAATCAAATCTATAATAACAGAATCCATCTTTGTCTCTACTTATATACAAGTAATGTATATTATTTATGATTAAAAGTCTGTTAAAAGATGATATCAATGTTGTGCCATTTGTGGTTTCAAAGCGGTGGCACGCGACGAGTAAATCTAATCCAAGTCTGTTACTTGCAAATGTAGATTACGAATATACGGAATTTGTTGTCTTGTTTATAAGTGAGTCGTTGACAAATCAACATCAGTTTATAAGTGAATCTAACGCCGGGGACTCATATAATTTCAGGTCTGAATACCTTTCGTCATCAATTGCCGCGTTTTTTGTAAAAAATTTAGCAGTGGAATTTATGGATCATGGAGATGGATGGCAACTTAGCTGTTCATCTTCGGCATTTAGTTCCAGTAAAATTCCATATAATGGACCAGTATATGGATTCGATCTTCCAATGGATGTGCCAATCACAAATTCTTCATGTAATTTGTGCATGGAACAATCCGAGGACAATTTCGTTACCATAGAAAACGGAGTATTTGTTGATAGTTACGTAAAGTTCGACCCGGAAACGGAACCTCAAAATTTAAATGACACATTCAAGCGAATCACGCACAATCAAATTAAAAATTTATTTTATAATGATTCGGGAGATCCAACTAGATTATTAGGATTAGAAAATTTTGATTTGTTTTTAGATTCCAAGAATAGAGTAATTTACAATAATCTCAAAGTAGTTACTATACCCCAAGCTTATTTCGGAGATTCGATTGTAAAAAACAGTGTGGAGATTTTAGACAATACCGGAGATCAATCCTACACTATAGTAGATGATGGCGTCGGTAATTTATATGCGAGGGATAAAGTTTTTAGCGTTATAAAAAATGATCAAAATAAGATAATTAAATATTATAACACAGCTTCAGTTGTTAAGTTGAATTCTGAAGGTTACATTCAAATTAACGAAACGGTTGAGGATAATCCTTCTATAAATTGGTTATCTTACAATGATAATGAAATTTACGTCCACCGTGATATAGCAAGTTCCTTTTTTGTATATGGATATGACAGATCAAAGGTAATAAACTTCGCCTCCGCGTCTTCTAATTTCATTTATCTGGGACATCCATCGGCGTCGAATTATAATGTAAAAGATGAAATTCCACATGAAAAACTTCTCGGGTATTTGAAAAAAATAGAATGTGGAAATAATTTCGTTGTAGCGTTAACAGAAAACGGAACGGTGGTTTCGTGGGGAACCGCATCTATGACCTCAGCATCGACCTTACCCACATTCAGTGAAAATATTATAGATATATCTGTTGGAGATAGACATGCTATTGCCCTTGGACAAAGTGGGAGAATATATACATGGGGAGACTCTAGTTTTACAGGAAGCATTCCGAACCACGTCGAAAATAATTATAAATATATTAAAGCTGGGCCAAGCGGAAGCGTTGCAATACATGTGAATAATAGAATATATGGATTTGGCCACTCGTCAAATTCACTTTTGAGTGCCATCCCACATGTAAATAATGTCTCAAAAATTTCATTTGGCATCAATCACGGAATGATACTTGATAATAGTGGAAATTTATATTCATGGCAATCGGGGAGCACATATAGTCAGTCGATTATTCCGGTTGGTTATTCTCAAAACGTAACGAATGTAGAATGTGGTGATAATCATACTATAATTTTAAATTCCGATAAAACAGTGGCTTGTTGGGGATTGAATACTCTGTCACAATCAGCGGTGCCATTCGGCACTACTATTCAGAACGGTTCATATAAAGTTGGTTCACTCGCATCGGTTGGATTAAGTGAAATTACGAATGTTTTCGCAAAGGGAAATAGAACGGGAATATCTAAAAGCCGGGTTCTCCAACCATCTACATCTAAAAGTACTAGACTTTACGCCACATGGGGAATTAATCCATTGATTATTCAATATAAAGTTGCACAATTTTCTATTGGACGGGATTATAATATGATAGATTTAAATAATTTATATCAGAAGTTAAAATACAGACTATCACACGATTCTCCTAAAGTATTAACTGGAACATATGGAACAGATGAATTTTTGACCGGTAAATTCAGAATAAATTTCATTAATGACAATGAGTATAATTTAGATAATTATTTTATAAAAATACCAACAGATTTAAATAAACACGGAGACACCTCCCCAACTTTTTCAGAGTGTGAGTTTCCCATTGAAAAAATAAATAATAGAGAAAATCATTCTCATATATCGCCGACATTATTAACAATATCAACTGGTTTAACTGAGATATATTTAAGTTCCAATACATCCGAATCTTTAAACTCCAATCACAGTTATGTTGGTTCCAGTGTTCAGCTTACACGATTAACCTCTTCCATTTCATTTGGAACGAATGGTTATAGAGATTATAACAATGTCATGGTTGGAAAATTCATATCATACAATCCGAAAACTAAACTTCTAAATGTTTATGTCACTGATGTAATCGGTGAAGGAGATTATGATAATTGGGCAGTAGATTTTAATAGAATTTCAGTTGACGAACTAATTTCAGAATTAAAGTTGGGGGATAATATATATGGCAGATTTTACACCTCTGGCTCGTATGTAACTTCATCGAATTATAATTCAATAAGAAATGATGAATTATTTACAACTACTTATTTAAAAACAAATAATAGTTACGATCCATATTATTGAAATGCAAAAGATATATAAAATAGATAAAAAAGATTTTGGATATTCGGCTGCTATTGATGAGCTTTACGCGTTGATTGGAAATCCGTCTTTCCATTCGTTTGATACATGTTCGGCTCGACGATTTATTTCAGAGGGATCTGTGGATGTATATAAATACGACGCTATAACCAAGGATGAATTTGTTTATGATAGAACCATCAAAAGAACAGCATTCGAACAGTTTGTGTTGTATACAGAAACCTCTACAGCAGATTCAGGAAGTACAGATTTGACCACTGAGTTATTTGGATCTATATCAGCTTCCGCCGATTTTTTATTAGCCGACGCTGACAATGTTCGAGTTTTCGAATCTGATTTTGGTAGATCAATCGATATGTGTGGATCTTTATCGGCGATAGGGTCGACCAAGGTGGTATATTCGTTATTACACATCGACGATGTCATTCGTACAGAGGAAGGTGTGGTTGAAATTCACGATGTTTCACGACCCGACTCTTTAATATATGCTATTTATCCAAAAGATGTCACAGTCACATCATTTGATACAGGTTCAAATTCCTTCGGCTGGTCGGTGTCGATAAATGATAATTTCGTAGCGATTGGAAGTCCACATACGAACAACACAACTACAATCGGATCTGTTTTTATATTTAAAAGTGGATCATCCGGCTATACGTTTCACAGTAGGCTTACTGCTAGTAATGCAAATGCTAATATGTATGGTTCATGTTTGAAGATTGATAAAAATTTTAATAAATTGGTGGTGGGATGCGGCGCAACGGCTGGGTCGACATCGAAGGTATATCTCTACGAATATATTTCGTCTTCAAATTCTTGGTCGGAAATAAAGTCATTTTCATCAGATAGAGTTGTTGAAAATTTGAATTTTATACCGGTTCCACAATACGGCGTCGATTTAACAAACGGAGATGGGTTCGGCAATTCCGTGACAATATACTGTTCATCCTCATCGGATATCACGGTGGCCATAGGCGCACCATATGATAGAATTTATAACGAATATAGTGGTTCAGACTGTTATAGAAATGGGTGTGTATATGTATTTGATTTGACGGAATGTCAATTGAGTTCGTCATCTACCACTTATTGGAAACAAACTAAACTTTTCGGCGATGGTGATGCCTTTAAATTTAACAGATTTGGACATGCGGTAGACATATATGATAAAAACTTAGTAGTCTCGTCGCCCAAATATTTCTCAGAATTCAGTTCTTCATATATTCAAAATACTTTATTCAGATCTATTGATTGTGATGATATTTCGGAAAATGATTATTTGGGAATGTTTTACATATATAAAAATACAGACGGAGATTGGAATAATGTTTATTCCAAATATAAACCTATAAAAAGATATGGATACCCATATAACTTTTTTGCTCACGACGTTTGTATTTTTGATGAAAATATAATCGTTGGTTCTCCCATATCTATAATAGACAAAATTAGACGTGTGGTCACTAAAATTGCAGCGGGAACGTATCACACCTTGGCGCTGACTTGCGACGGCGAGGTGGTGGGGTGGGGAAACAACGACTTTGGTCAGTCGAGCGGAACACCGTCGGCAACGGCTTTAGGAAATACAGTCACATTGAACGGGTTTGCCTTGAGCGGAGTGACGGCTATTGCAGCAGGTTATGGGCATACGATGGCCTTGAAGAGCGATGGCACGGTGGCGTTTATCGGCCGCGCGGCGGACGTGGCCATCACCGGCGGCTTAAGCGGGGTGACGGCTATTGCAGCAGGTTATGGGCACAGCGTGGCGTTGAAGGGCGACGGCACGGTGGTGGCTGGGGGAGAAAACAACTATGGTCAAACGAATGTGCCCGCTGGCTTGAGCGGGGTGACAGCCATTGCGGCGGGCGCTATTGCTCTTCACACCGTGGCGTTGAAACAGGACGGCACCGTCGTCGCGTGGGGACACAACAGCGATGGCCAAACCACAGTGCCCGCAGGCTTGAGTGGGGTGGTGGCGCTTGCCGCGGGTTATGCTCACACCTTGGCCCTGAAGAGCGATGGCACGGTGGTGGCGTGGGGAAACAACGGCTCCGGTCAAACGTCCATTCCTGCCGGCTTGAGCGGGGTGACGGCCATTGCGGCGGGTAGTTATCACACGGTGGCCTTGAAGAGCGATGGCACGGTGGTGGCGTGGGGAAGCAACGGCAATGGTCAAACGAGTGTGCCTGTCGGTTTGAGCCGGGTGACGGCCATTGCGGCGGGAGGGGAGCACACCGTGGCGTTGAAGAACGATGGCACGGTGGTGGCATGGGGAAACAACACCTATGGTCAAACGACCATTACTGATGCAGTTATAAATGACCGTACAAAATTCCAATCAAATTCATCAATAGAGATATTGGGAAATAATTCGATACCATTGGAAAATGTAAATGGAAATTTCGGGATTTATAATCTATTCGATTTTGAGGCCAACCATCACGTCGGCAACGTCTTTTATAAAACGGGAAAAATGGTTCTATCCACAAATAATTCCATTTTTGACGAGATTTTTGAAAGTGATGTGAGTGATGAGCCAGTATATGATATTTACTACAATAGTAAGGAACAGTTATATGAGAAAGAGATAATTTGTACTATCAACCCAGGCGAGTTCAATTATTCCACGAATCCTACATCGTATTACAAACCCACATTTTTATTGGATATAAACAAAAATGGTCAATTTGATTTTGAAGATTGTGATAAAATCTTACGATCAATTTACAGAAAACTTACAGGCGTGGAGACGTGGTGGAATACGTTTAATATAGTAAATCCAGAAGATCCAGTATCATTTACAGATAAAGTTGAAAGCAGTCTATTCTACCACTATGTAAGCGCTTCCTTTAAAGATAAAAACTCCGTGTCGTTGGTATCCGAAAAAGTTACAAATGCGGAATATTCATATATAACCAATGATTTAAATTATGTTTTGGATATAAATTCAGATGGCATAACTGATGACGCTGATATGCAGATTATCTGGAAATATTTTATAAATACTTTAACGCCTATTAATTATAATTTCTTTATAACTTCTAAAAGCGTAGGAGTTAGGAGTAAATTCACACAAGCATCCGACTATTTAGATGAAATAACAGGAAAGAGAAACGTTCCTACTATACTCGATGGATTTCAAACCAGGTGGACATCTGGGTCTATGAATCCTACCAGTTCATATATGGTCCCATATATCACCACCGTAGGATTATACAACGGATTGGACTTGGTAGGAGTGGCTAAATTGGGAAGTCCTATAAAAAATGAAGGATATTTTCCTTTAAACTTTATTGTACGATTTGATATTTAATTTATATTTATATACATATGGCAAATCCCACTGATAGACAATCCTTAACTTTAAACATGGAAGATAGATACAAGAAATCCAATGCCGGCGGTGCATTTGATGCAAAGTCGGCCGGTGAAAAACTCACTGATGGAGTTCCGAATGATTTCGCGGACGGATTTACAAAGGGCGGCGCAAATACCGGCCTTCCGAAAAAAGATTCCATGTTTTTAAAGGGACATAATACACAAAAATATAAAGGTTAAACTTTATAGGTGATATATATCACCAGATGATTTTAGGGTTTGATGCGTCAACTTCAACCGTAGGGTGGGCTTTTTCCGATAATAATCGGATACTTGACGCTGGTTTTATAGACATAAAAAAACAAGATTCTTCTAAAGAAAAGTCTTTTCATGTTATTTCACACATTGAAAAAAATCCACTTTTCAAGAAAGTAGAAAAAATTTACCTCGAAGCTGCTTTAAGCGGATTCGCGGGGGGATTCACATCACAACAAGTCATAATAAAATTATCAAGATTTAATGCCATCTTCGAATATATTTTAAATGAACATTGGAACAAGCCTGTAATTTTATTGAATGTAAACACCGCGAGAAAAAAGGTTTTGGGAAAGTGTAGAGAAAAGGGAATAAAGTCAAAAGACTTTGTAAAAATGTATTTAGAAAAATTGCACGATATACATAAGTTCGATGTGTTAAATAAAAAAAACAATTGGGATGTTCGAAATTCGGATATGTATGACGCTATAATCTTATCTTTAAATTAAGTTGGCGCCTTCATTTAAACGTGTTATTCTTAAAGAGATGTTATCACAAGAAGATACAGTTTCCATATTAAACAAGGCTCTAAAACAGAGCGCTAGACTCAGGAAGGGAACTGACGCTGTATATTTCTGTCCGAAGTGTAAACACCATAAAAGGAAGCTTGAAATTAATATTGTATCAGGTAAATACCACTGTTGGGTTTGTAATCTATCCGGCTTAAACTT
>Ga0208966_1000229_pt1 | contig 18071 bp, 22 predicted proteins | sample GreLakmeHU45MSRF_FD_187701 | JGI IMG/M metagenome (GOLD analysis project Ga0208966, IMG submission 187701) | Freshwater lentic microbial communities from great Laurentian Lakes, MI, USA - Great Lakes metaG HU45MSRF (SPAdes) | ecosystem: Environmental > Aquatic > Freshwater > Lake | place: Great...
TAGCTTTACATCACAACAAAACAATTGAAAAACAAATTGTTACCAATATAAAGTACAATAAAATGTTTACAGAAGAAGAAAATAAAGGATTTAAAGTATGAAAAATAAAGTATTATTGATTGGAGGAAATGGATATATTGGAAATCGTTTATATAAAGATTTATCAAATGAGTATGATATTACGTCGGTAGATTTGTGTTGGTTTAACGAACCTATAATTCCAAATTACAAAATTGATTTTAACGATTTAGATGAATCGTTTCTTTCAATTTTTGATTCTATTATTTTGTTAGCAGCTCATTCCAGTGTTAAAATGTGTGAAGGAAATATACAATCTGCATATAAAAACAATATTACAAATTTTGTAAACTTATTTTCTAAATTAAAACCACATCAAAAAATAATATATGCAAGTAGTTCAAGTGTATATGGAGATGTAGGAGAAAAAGTAGTGAATGAAACATATAATAATTTTGTTGCACATAATCATTATGACATAACAAAACATGTAATTGATTTATATTCTCAAAAATTTGATGTTAAATATTACGGATTAAGATTTGGAACAGTTAATGGATATTCTCCTATAGTTAGGAATGATGTAATGTTAAATTCAATGACATATAACGCATTGAAAGACAAAGAAATTAAATTATACATTAAAGATATTATCAGACCTATTCTTGGTACAAATGATATTGTAAGAGCAATGAAGTGTATTTTAAATGATGATAAAGACAACAGAGGAATATATAATCTATCATCATTTAATAATACAGCAGAACAACTTGCGAATGTAGTAAGCAAAATCACAAATGTTCCTATTAAAGAGTATTTAACTGATCCTAATAATATACAAAATACAAAATTACAAACAAAATGTTATAATTTTTCAATAGACAGTACTAAATTTTTAAATACATTTAATTTTAAATTTGAAGACACGGCTGAAATTATAGTTAATTCTTTAATTGACAATTTTGACAATATAGTATTTAATTCTAGAAACAAATTTAAACATTATGAATGAATTTCAAATATCATATATTAAAAATAATAGATGTATAGCATGTAATAGTTTGAATCTAAAGGTTATATTAGATATCGGAAATCAACCTCTTGCAAATAATTACCATAAAGGAGAAGAACAGGAAGAATATCCTTTAATGTTAAATTTATGTTTTGATTGTTACCATTTACAATTAAGTCATATAGTAAATCCAGATTTAATGTTTAAGAATTATTTATATGTCAGTGGTACATCGCAAACATTAAAAGATTATTTTGATTTCTTTTCAAAGGAAACATTAAAATATTTTCCGGATGCAAAAACTGTTTTGGATATTGCATGTAATGACGGGTCTCAACTAGATTCATTTAAAAAATTAAATTTATCTACATATGGAGTAGATCCAGCAGAAAATTTGTATAAAATATCTACATCAAAAGGACACAACATAATATGCGATTATTTTAATTCTAAAACTATAAATAAATTAAACAATAAATTTGATATTATTACTGCACAAAACGTTTTAGCTCATACTAAATACGCATATGATTTTATCAAATCATGTAGTGAAATTATGCATAATAAATCAATACTATTTATTCAAACTTCTCAATCAAATATGATTATTAATAATGAATTTGATACTATCTATCATGAACATATATCATATTTTAATGTTAATTCTATGAAAAAATTAGTCGAAAGATGTGGACTATTTTTAAATGATGTTTTTAAAACAGATGTACATGGAACTAGTTATGTATTTGTAATAACAAAAACAAATCATTTAAATAAAAACGGAGTGGAAAAATTATTAAAGTTAGAAACTGAACTCGGATTATATGATATACTAACATACCCAAATTATGTATATAAATGTTTTAAATCTATTATTGATTTAAAGAAAACCATAGAAGATTTAAAATTAAATGGATATAATATAGTTGGATATGGAGCTGCAGCAAAAGGCAATACTCTATTAAACTTTGGAAAAATTAAATTGGATGTAATAGTCGATGACAATAGTTTAAAACACAATTTATATACACCAGGAATGAATATTCCAATTGTAAGTTCTGATTATTTAAATTCTTTAGAAGAAAATTCAAAAGTAGTATTTGTTCCATTAGCATGGAATTTTTTCAAGGAAATTAAAAATAGAATTAAAAATAAAAGAAACAATTCCAATGACTTATTTATTAAGTACTTTCCAACACTAGAAGTTACAAATGAAAATTAAAATATCATATCATATAATGCCATATGAAATAGACTATGCATTATTATCATATATTCAATTAAAAAAATCTAGGTATTATATTGATAAAAAAATAGATATAAAAATAGATACAGTTTTAAATTGTTCAAGTTATTTGATTGACTGGGATAAGTGTGCGTTGCCAAAACAATTTTTTATTAATAAATTCAATGATTTAAAAGTATTATTAAAAGACTATGAAGTAAATTCTGTAATATATGAAGGAGATAAATGTTATGGGTTGTTAGATATGCAGAGAAACTCGTATGAAGCTGATGTAGATTACTATATTAACATTACACCTGATATGTATTTTAGCGAACATTTGATTCATCTGTTAATAGAATCTACAAAATATATAAAAAATAAATATTATGTAGTTACTCCGGAAATTCATAAAATGTGGGATCATACATGGGATGAAATTACAAATAAAAGATACATGAATGTGCCATATGAAAATTGGAATGACACCGATGTCTTTGATATTAGACATAATATGAAAATGGATAATGACGAAGTAAAGTTAGAACCTACAGTAAGAAGTAAATGGGCATGGTGGTTTGATTTATATAATAAAGCATTTTATGAAGATTTTGCACCTGTACAAGATGATTGGTATGGATATGGTCCTTGGGATTGGTATTCTTTGATGTTAACTGAACATGCAAAAAATAAAGGTGCAGATTTTCAAGAATATGTCTTAAGAGGTCAAACAATATTTGAATATCCAATTGGTCCGTTAAAAGGAAAAGGATTTGTTTCATATTATAAAGATTTTATGAAGATGAAAGGTAATGCGCCAGAACAAAGAACAAGATTTGAATCAAATATGAATCTGTATTTACACCGAGGGGTTAATAATTTAATACAAAAAAAGATAATCAACTAATATGCAAAAAATAACAACAGATGAAATTGAAAAAATTCTTGGTTTTAAATTAAGCAATTCGTGTAAAGAAATGGTAGAGGAGTTTGATTTACAATATAGAGAACTAACAAAATCAGAAAGAGACGATGTTATTTTACATATATTAAACGTATTAAATGATGATATTGAATATGTAGGAAAGCACAGACTAGAAAAGTGGGAAAACGGGTGGTATGAAAATTTAGAACTTTTAAAAAAATATAAGAACGTTAATAGTCTAGTTCCAAAATATTTTGGAAAATATGATGTAGCAAGATGGAAAGGTGATTTTGTTAAATCAAATATTGAATTTTTTGAATATAAATTACACATTATATTGATTGACGCATTTCTACATCATTATGTAGGAGATAAATATGAAAATTTATTTGAATTTGGATGTGGACCTGCATATCATTTATTGAGATTTGGAAATTTCAATAAAAATATAAATTTATTCGGATTAGATTGGACTGTATCATCTCAAAATATTATTAACGAAATTAATCAATTGGGTATTAATACAAAAATAAAAGGGTATAATTTTGATTATTTTAATCCGGATTACAATATAAACATACCAGAAAAATCAGCAATATTTACATGTGCATCATTGGAACAAATTCACGATAACTATAAAGAATTTGTTGATTATCTAATTGCAAAAAAACCAGATATTTGTATTCATTTTGAACCTTCAGCCGAACTTTTGAATGAAAATAATTTAGTTGACAAACTATCAATAATGTATTTTAATAAAAGAAAATATTTGAAAAACTATTTAACTTATCTCAGACAATTAGAGAAAGAAAATAAAATTGAGATATTGTTATCACAGAGAATTTTTGGAGGATCGTACTTCATTGAAGGGTATCCTGTAATAATCTGGAAAACAAAGTAAAAAAAATTATATGAAAGACCTAGTAAAAATCAGACAACGTGTTTATGAAAATTTTCCAAAAGAAAATCTTAATGCAACTACATCACCTATAGTGATCACATATGATATCAATTCATATGACTATAATAGACTTGTTAAAGCCACACAAAATTTCTTATGTAAATCTCTATCATTAGTTTATAAAAAAGAATTTGTATGGTCAGATACCTTTTTAGAAGACAACAACAACTTAATTGTTAATCTTCCAAACAAAACTCCAAACGGAATTTTAAATCCAAAAAAAGAAACAGTAGAAGAATTTGCCGAAATTCAAAATTCTATCAACAATATTTTTAATAAATTAAACGTATACAAACACATTAAAAAGTTAGCTGTACCTAACATTCGATATAAAAGCGTAGAAAGTGAACCGGAAGAAGTAAAATCCAGACCATATTATACAGGCAAAATGCATTCTGACGCTTGGGTTGGACATAAAGGAGATTCTGTATTTTTAATTGGCGTTTTAGGTGATATCAGTAACAATACAGTAGAATTCAATAACCCAATCGGAGCACATGATAATTATTTAGACAAAGCAGAAAGTTTTGATGAAGGTAATACTAGATATGATTCACTAGAATATGTTGGATTATTGCAAAAACAAACATTATCAATTATGGATCATGCTTGCGCCCATAAAACTCACATTAAAGACGGTGCAAAACCAAGAATTTCAATTGATATTGCAGTACTAATAGACAGTCCATATTCACATGTTAACGGTGTAGGATTTGATGAATATGCTTATAACTATTATGAATCAACAGAATTAAAATCAATCGGCAATACAAAAACATTTACAGTAGAAGAATCTATATTTGAATCGAAAAAAACAACAATAAATATTAAATGATTAAAATTTTTTCTAATTTTAGAAATGTAGATACAGATCCTTTGTTTTCTTATTTAAGAAATAAATTTAAAACTGCACCAATTACTATTTTTTATGAATATATACCGAATAGTATTGAAGAATTAAAAATTAATCCATATAATTTTTTAATATTACTTGAACCAAATGAATTTTTTGGTTTACATGATATTGCAATAAAATTACAAGATCATTTTACTGCAATATTATCTTGGAGTGATATTATTCAAAATAATTGTAATAATGGCATATTATTTACATTTAACGGAAGAGTTTTAGATGATGTTTTTATCAATTCAATTAAAGATAAAGAGAAAAATTTTGAAGTGTCGTTTTTATGTGGTGATAAAAACATCACAGATGGACATAAATTGAGACACAATATTTATAATATAAAATCACATATTACAATTCCTAAAAAATGGTATTATGTATTAGACGACTACGATCATCTAAATAAATGTAGACCTGGTTACACAAATTATAGTAAAGATTTATATCATACTAACAATGTAGATCCAATTGGATATGGTAAAAGAGTCTTATATCAAGAATCTATGTTTAACGTAGTAATTGAAAATGTATATCATAAAAATTGGTATAATAAAATAGGAGATAATTTTTTAACTAATACTGTTCCAATTTATTGGGGATGTCCAAATATTAGCGATTTTGGTTATGATGAACGTGGTATTATACGATTTGAAAATGAAAATGATTTGTTAAATATCATAAATAACATAACACCTGATTTGTATAATTCAATGAAACCATACATAGATTATAACTTTGAAATCGCAAAACAAGATGATCTAGAAACTAGACTAGGTGAAATCTTTACTCGGTTTTTATATCAAAATAATATAAACTAATAGGGAATTATAATTACGATCTATGTATATATGTACATATGTATATATGAAAAGGATAACAAGTTATGAAAATATTAATTACAGGTGGAGCAGGCTATTTGGGTACAATTTTACTTGAAAAGTTATTAAAAGTATCCGATGAATTGAACATTGATAAAATCACTGTATATGATAGTTTAATGTATAAACAAGACGGAATATTTCCTTTATGTGCAAATGAAAAGGTAGAATTCGTATACGGTGATGTAAGAGATCAAAACAAATTAAAAAAGTATCTAAACGTAGACTTTATCTTTCCTCTTGCTGGTATTGTCGGATTTCCAGCATGCGACCGTGATAAAAAACTAGCAGAAGATGTAAATGCAAATCAAATTGATTTCATTGTAAAAAATACAAGTCAAAACACAAAAATAATTCTACCAAATACAAATAGTGGATATGGAATTGGTGAAAATGATACATTTTGTACTGAAAAAACCAGATTAAATCCAATTTCAACATATGGAATAACTAAATGTTTGGGTGAAAGATATGCTTTGGATTCAACTAGAGCAATTAGTCTACGACTAGCAACAGTATTTGGTACATCTTATAGATTTAGAAAAGATTTGTTGGTAAATGATTTTGTTTTGAAAGCATTAACAGATAAATACATTGTGTTGTTTGAATCTCATTTTAAGAGAAATTATATCCATGTAAGAGACGTTTCTGAAGTATTTGTTAGAATGTTACAGAACTTTGATTCCTATAAGGGAGAGTCATTCAATGTTGGACTATCAGATGCTAATTTGAGTAAATTAGAATTATGTGAAAAAATTAAACAGTATATTCCTGATTTTGTTATCAAACAAGATGAATTTGCTAAAGATTTAGATAAAAGAAATTATATAGTAAGTAATGAAAAACTAGAAAGTACTGGTTGGAGACCGAAGTATAATTTAGAATATGGTATTCAAGAATTAATTAAATCATATCCTATTATAATTAATTCTAATATAAAGTATACAAATCTATGAGTAAAAAAGCATTAATTACTGGTATAGGAGGCAGTGGACCAAGTTATCTCGCAGAATATTTATGTACTATTCCCGATTTAGAAGTCAGTGGCATTTCAAGATGGCATACAGATTCTTCAAATGGAAATCTTTCTAAGTTAAAGAACAAAGTCAAACTATATACATGCGACTTAACCGACATGGGATCTGTTATTAGAACTTTAGAAGATATAAAACCAGATTACATTTTTAATATGGCAGCAATTGCTAATGTAAGAATGTGTTTTGAATATCCATCTGCTATTTTTAAAAATAACGTAGATTCCACATTAAATTTGTTAGAAGCCGTGAGAATATTAAAAATTAAACCTATTATTCATCACTGTAGTACATCTGAAGTTTATGGTCAAGTAAAACCAGAAGATGTACCCATCAAAGAAACACATAAAATAGATCCAATCAATGTATATGCAATCAGTAAATTGGCACAAGAAAAATTGATGAGATCTTATTATCTTTCATATGACATACCAGTTGTTCTTACAAGATCATTTACATATATCAATCCAAGAAGACCAGACATATTCTCAAGTGCATTTGCAAGGCAAGTAGTTGAGATTGAAAAAGGTAAAAGAGATAAATTGGTTTATGGTAATCTTGAGTCTGTAAGATCAATTATTGATGTAAGAGATATTGTAGAAGCATATTGGATTGCAATTAATAAATGTGATTATGGTGACGAATACAACATTGGAGTGGAAAAATCAGTAACAGTTGGTGAATTCTTAGATATATTATTGTCAAATGCAAAAGTAAAAATTCCTAATGAACAAGATCCCAAACTATTAAGACCAGTTGATGTAACCTTACAGATACCAGATGTAAGTAAATTTGAAAACAAAACAGGTTGGAAACCAAAGTATTCATTAAATGAAAGCATCCAATTTTTATTAGACTATTATAGAAATATCATATGAATTTAAAAGGAAAAAAAGTATTAGTTACAGGAGGAACAGGATTAATTGGACAACAATTAATTAAACTTCTAAAAGAAGAAGGTGCAAACATAAGAATTGTGTCTCTTGATAATAATTCATTGGTTCCACCAGACATAGAGTTCATGCAATTAGATTTGATGAACTTTGACAACTGCAAAAAAGCATGCGAAAATGTTGATGTAGTATTTAACTTAATAGGAATCAAAACATCGCCTAAAATAATAAAAGAAAAACCTGCTAATATATTTGTATCTTATCTGAGATTTAACACAAATATTATTGAAGCGGCTAGACAATCTAATGTAAAATGGTTTCTTTACGTATCTACAATAGGTGTATATTCTCCTTCAGATATAATGTCAGAAGATGATTTATGGAATGGGTTTCCTAGTAAACACGATTGGTATGGTGGTTGGGCAAAAAGAGTAGGTGAAATGCAATTAGAAACGTATAAAATACAATACGGACTTAATAATTATTCAATCGTTCGTCCTGCGAATGTTTATGGACCATATGATGATTTTTCAGAAACGTCTATGGTAATACCATCACTAATTAAAAGAATTTATAATAAAGAAAACCCTTATATAGTTTGGGGAGATGGATCATCTATACGTGATTTTATTTACTCTGAAGATGTTGCCAGAGCAATGATTTTTGCAGTAACAAATGAAATAAATGAACCACTAAATATTGGGTCCGGAGAAGGTGTATCAATTAAAGAATTAGTAAATACTATAATTGACATTTCAGACTATAAACCTGATATTATATGGGATACATCAAAGCCATCAGGTGATAAACAAAGAATATTAAATACCACAAAATTAAACAATCACGGATTTAAACCACAAATAAATTTAAAAGAAGGATTGACTCGTACATTAGAATGGTATACAAATAATGCATCAACAATAGAAAATAAGAGATACAACGTATTCAAATGAGTAAAATATTAATTACAGGATCAAATTCTAATTTTGGAATTCATTTAGTTTCTAAATTTAAAAATGAAGGACATGATGTATTATGTCATAATGGAAAAAATGATTGTGATTTATCTACTATTGAAGGAATTGAAAAATTAACGAATAAAGCTATAAATTATAATATTGATACATTAATAAATAATGCTGCAATTGTATGTCCTGGAAAATCATTTGAAGAATATACACAGAAAGAAATTCAAAATTATATAAATGTTAATTTATTGTCTCCAATTTTATTAACTTTTAATTTAATGTCTTATTTAAAACGTGTAATAAATATAAATTCAATGGTGGGAATAGAAATAAAACCATTTAGAACTATGTATTCCGCTACTAAATGGGGAATGAGAGGATTTTTCCAAAGTTTACATGCTGAAAATAATAATATAAAGATTACTGATGTTTATCCTACAAAAATAAAAACTAATATTAATATAAATGACGCATTGAATCTAGATTTAGTAATCGATACAATATATAATGAAGGATTTATTAATAATAAAAATAAAATAATACTAGATGGAAGAGTAGGCAAAATTACTATTAATTAAAATGAATAAAGAAACAATATTAATCTGCGGATCAACTGGTTTTATAGGCAAAAATCTATTAGAATATTATAGTAAAAATAATAGTTTTAAAATCAAAGCTACATATCATGATACACCTAAGTTAGATAACTATGATAATGTAGACTGGGTTAAATGTGATTTAAGAAATATAAATGATGTTAAAAATGTTCTTAATGGTGTAGATATTGTATTACATTTTGCAGCAACTACTAGTGGAGTTAAAGATATTATTAATAACCCTCATATACATGTTACGGACAATGTAATAATGACATCTTTATTATTAAAAGAATCTTATGAGAAAAACATAAAACAATTTATTTTTCCAAGTTGTACTATTATGTACAAATCATCAAAAAATTCTATAAAAGAAATCGATTTTAATTCAAATGATCAAATTGCTCATCAATACTTCGGAGCAGGAAATACAAAAGTATATTTGGAAAAAATGTGTGAATTTTATTCAAAATTAGGAAATACAAAATATACAGTACTTAGACATTCAAATGTATACGGTCCACATGACAAATTTGAGTTAGAAAAATCTCATGTTTTTAGTGCTACTATAACAAAAGTATTGAATTCTAAAGACGGAACTGTTACAGTATGGGGAACAGGTGAAGAAGGAAGAGATCTTTTATACATAGACGATTTAATTAATTTTATAGACTTATCGTTAAAAAAACAAACAACTAAATATGAACTTCTAAATGTAGGTTCAGGTAAATTAATTAAAATTAAAAATCTAGTTAAAAAAATAATATATTATTCAAATACTAACTTAAAAATAATTTTTGATTTAACTAAACCAACAATACCAATATCTATTTGTTTGAATAGTGAAAAAGCAAAAGAAAAGTTTGATTGGATTCCCAAAACTTCAATAGACGAAGGTATTATAAAAACGCTTAATTGGTATAAAAATTTAAAAAAATAATAAGAATATGTCATTTTACAATAAAAAAAATGTTTTAGTTACTGGGGCTGCCGGTATAACCGGATATTCAGCAGTAAAAAGATTATTAGATGATGGTGCTAATGTAAGAGCTGCGGTTTATTCAAACAGAAAATTGAATATTAAACATCCAAATCTTGAAGTAATACAATGTGATTTAATGAAACATGAAGACTGTATGAGTGTTTTGAAAGATATGGATATTTGTTTTAATTTTGTTGCTTTTATCAAAGGTGCAAAAGGTCAATCCGATTCTAAAAATTCATTGGATTTAGTGAGAAATAATTTATTTCCTTCAATTAATATGTTTGACGCTGCTGTAAGATCTAAATTAGATCGATTTGGATTTGTCGGTAGTTCTACTATGTATCCAGACGTTTCATATGCAGTAAATGAAGATGAAGCTTATAATTCTGAACCTCATAAGTTATATCGTGGAGTTGGATGGATGAAACGATATAGCGAAAAAGTAATTGAATACTATAATAGTATTTCTACTACAAAGTTTGGAATGATTAGAACCACTGCTATATACGGCCCTAACGATGCATTCAATGATGATGGTCATGTAATTCCGCAATTAATTCTAAAAGCAGATTCTAACATGAATCCGTTCGAAGTATGGGGTGACGGAAATCAAATTCGTGATTTTATTTATGTTGATGATGTAGTTGATGGATTGATGACTGTTGTAGAAAAAAATCCAAATGCAACACCATATAATGTTGCAACAGGCAAAGGAACATCAGTAAAAGAATTAGTTGAAACTATTACCGATATATATGGGTATTCTCCAGAATTTAAATATGATACGACTAAACCTACAATGATTCCAATTCGATTAGTAGACGTATCTAGAATTAAAAACGAATTGGGATGGCAATCTAAATATAGTTTAAGAGACGGATTGGAAAACACTATAAATTGGTATAAAAACAATAAATTATGAAAGACATACTGTTATATATTCCTACTAGGAATAAACCTGAATTTCTAGAAAAAACTTTAGAAACAATTTTTTCTACAGCAAAAGATCAAAACTGTTTTGATATTTTGTGTCACGTTGATTTGGATCAAATTGATTTATATAAAAAAATCATAGATAAATATCCAAATATAATTTGGCGTCATTTAGAATTTTGTCAAGATTCTTGGTTTTCAATGATGAAAGACCATCATGATTTTATTAACAAAAACAATTATTATTTCCATTGGAATATATCAGATGATTCCGTAAAAAATAATTTAAACGATCATTGGGACGATTTTATCATTAAAACCAAAAAAACGTTTGACGATGATTTATTCGCTTTATATACAAATTGTTCTATTTGGAATAGAGATAAAAATACACACGAAAATTGTTATTATATTCATAATTCCGATACGTTAAATGCGAATTTAATTTTAAACAAAAACGAAATGTTGCCTATTTGGACATATAAATTTATGGAATTTATGTGGGAAATAATGAAAACGGGAAATTATACCAGTAGCAGAGAATTAATTACTGCATCGATTATTTATAAATTATATAAAGATTTTAATTTAAATAGACATGTGTTTGTAAATATTGTATATACAGATATGTCTAAAATAGAAGGTGTAGATGACAGAAGTGCTTTGGTTAAAAACAAAGATGGATCAAGTAGAGACGATTCATTTTTTAATTTAGTTAAAAACAATTTTAATGACATTATGCCTACTGTAAAAAATATGTTTTATTACATACAAGAATTTAAGGAAAACAAATCATTATGAAATATTCAACATTGGATTAGGAAAGGCAATTAAAATTAAAGATTTGGTTGATAAAATTATATATTATTCTATACTAAAAATAGAAACTATACATGATCTATCAATGCCTACAATACCAACATCATTATTTTTAGATTGTTCAAAAGCAAAAAAATTATTAAATTGGTATCCTAAAGTTACGTTAGAAGAATGTATTATAAAAACATTAGATTGGTATAAAAAAATATATAAACATGATTAATTATAATCTATCAAAAGAACAATTGGATTTTTATCTAGAGAATGGATATTTACAAATAAAAAATGTATTTTCTGAAGATGAATGTCATTCCCTTATTAAAGAATCAGATGACTTTGCAAATGGACATTTTACAAATTATCTTAATATGCATAAGTCTCCTGGATTTAGAAATGTACATACAGGTAAAAGGATGTGTGATATAGGTGATAGTATTTGTAAAAACAGAGCAATACCTATTGGTAGTATTTTCTTTTTTTGTAAACCTAATAATCCGTTGGAAAATGGTTCTACTTGGCACCAAGACAACTATGCTGGTAAATCACCTATGGGTTCATATTTCAATTTAGCACTAGCATTAGATGATGCAGATGAAACTAATGGATCATTAATAGTAGTTCCAGGAAGTCATAAATTAGGGGATCTACCATGTAATCCAAAAGCAAATTTTTCAGTTGATGAACAAGGAAGATTATATAATTCATTTCCAATTGGCAATAATTGTGAACTTCCAAAAAATTTACCCGTTGTACAACTAAAATACAGCCGTGGAGACGTTTTATGTCTACATGGACATACAGTACACAAAGCAATTAAAAATTCACACCCAACAAAATGGAGAAGAACAATGTATTTTGTGTACCTTAATGATGGAGATCCATTTTGGCCAGGATGGACAGCAAAACGAGAACTTTTAGAAAGATACGATTCACCTCTTAATAATAAATAATATGAAAAAAGCGTTAATACTAACATGGGACGGATATCAAGATCAAGAAGTCATTTATCCATATTACAGACTACTGGAAGATGAGTTTATTGTAGACATCACATCAGAAAAGATTGGATGGTTTTATGGTATATTAGGTACAAAAATGGAAGCTAATAAAACTGTATCAAGTATCACAGATGATACAGTAAATGAATATGACTTTTTATGTTTGCCAGGTGGAGTAAAAGCTTTGGAAAAACTAAGACAACAAAAGAATGCACTTTCTTTTATCAAAAAATTTGTTGATAGTGGAAAAGTAGTTTCTAGTACCTGTCACGGGGCACAATTGCTGATTTCATCGAAAGTAACTAAAGGAAGAAAAATTTCCGCATATTATAGTATTGAGGACGATGTGAATAATTCAGGAGCAACTTATGTAGATGCGCCATATGTAATTGACGGTAATATTGTTACTTCTCCACACTATAAACATATGGGTGCGTGGATGAAAGCATCTATTGAACTATATTCCATACTAAAAGTAGATGATGTACATGATACGCATCCATGAGTAAATGTATAAAAAATTATATTATCCCAAAACCTTGGGGACACGAATACTTATTTTTTGAAAATCAAGATATAGGTATTTGGTTTCTTAATATTGAATATAATAAGAAAACGTCATTACATTGTCATCCGAAAAAGAAAACAGGTCTAATAGTTTTAGATGGTGAAATAGACTTTGCATTTTTAAATAATAATGTTAACATAACAAAGTTTAAAAAAATTATGATATGGCCAGGCGTGTTTCATTCATCAAAATCATCCAGTATAAATGGGTCTATTTTATTAGAAGTAGAATCACCAAAAGACAAATATGATTTAGTACGTATTGATGACGAATACGACAGATTGAATAAAGGTTATGAAAAATCAGAAACTTGGATTAAAAGAGACAAATCTCATTTATGGTTAAATAATAAATTAACAACGACTTTAAATTATAAAAATTATAAATTTGAAATAAAAACCATCGATAAACACAATATAGAAAAAATAAAAAATAATACATTGATAATTATTTTAAGTAAAGTTTGTATTCAAACACAAAATAAAGTTTCTGTATCTAAGGTTGGAGATGTACTTAATATAGAAACTTTAAAATATTTATCAAATAAATTTAATTTATTGAAGACAAAAGTCATAACTATAGAATATGAACCTTAACAGTTTTGATACGATTATATTTGATCTTGATTTTACAATATGGGACGGATGTGAAGAAAAATATTGGGCTAAGTATTTATCATTTCCATATACAATTGAAGATCGTAGAATATATGGAAATGATAAAAAATATATTGAATTTCATGAAGATATCAAATTTATTTTATCTGAATTGTATAAATCTAATAAAAATTTAGGTTTTATTACACTCGGTGGATTGTTGGATGTTTCAAATGAAAATCAACCAGTAACACATTGTTTAAAAATGTTTGATATATACAAATATTTCAATCACCAAAAAACAATATTGTATAAAACGAATATTAAAAGTAAATACTTAATTAAATCAGGAAAAACAATTTTTATAGACGATTCTCCTATTAACCTAGAAGACATGAAAAAATCACATCCGGATGTAGTATCACTGGATAGATTCAGTTTTAAAAATTGGAAAGAATTATTATGAATAACGATCTTAAAATAGAAATTTTTAAGAAAGCAGCTTTATCAAGAATATTTGAAGAGTGTGTCTTTAATTATATTAAACAATCAAAATTTAAATGTCCGATTTATTTATCAGCAGGACAAGAATTTATTCCAGCAACAATTGCAACTTTAACAAAATTAAAACCAACAATTTTTGCACAACATAGATCACATCATACTTACTTGTCTTTTGGAGGCGATATAATTGAATTAATAGATGAATTATTAGGAAAATCTACAGGATGTTCAAATGGAATGGGTGGATCTGCATCTATACAATCCAAAAAAATAAAAATGTATGGACATGACGGATTGATGGGAAGTCAAATTCCTATTGCAGTTGGTTCGGCATTTTCATCAAAAACATTTACATTAGGTATTATGGGGGATGCTTCTGCGGAAGAAGATTACGTTATGTCCGCAATAGCATGGGCAGGATTTAAAAAATTACCAATCCTTTTTGTAGTAGAAGACAACAACTTATCAATTCTTACAGAAAAAAAGGTTAGAAGAAATTGGGATATGCATACATTTGCAAAATCAGTAAGTGTAGATGGTTATGATATTACAGATGACCCAGAAGAAATTTATAAAAATCTATCAAACTACGATTATAATTCTCCTAGATTGTTAAACATTAATACTACAAGACTGTTTTGGCACTCTGGTGCTGGTATTGATGAATATGAAAGATTTGATAGATATAATCATATTAAAACAGAATTAGGATCTATTGGAAATGAAATACATGAAACAACTAAAACTTATTTAGAAAATATATGGAAACAACGGTTAGAAACACTATAAAAGAAATTTTAAAAAATCATTTAGAATCTGGATATCAAGTATTTGGACAATGTTTGACGGCCGTCGGTTGGGTTGGAGGCACAATCCCGGAATTACCTAATCATCCCAATTTAGTTGAATTGTCTATGGCAGATGTATTAGGAGGAGGAATTGTTGTAGGATCTGCATTAGCTGGAAAAAGACCTATATATGTAGTTAGATATCAAGGATTTCAATGGTTTAACTCTCCCATTATTGCAAATTATGCAGGTAAAACAAAAGAAATATGGGGAGTAAATTGTCCTGTATTAGTAAGATCTATTGCAATGGAAGGTGGAATTGGACCTGTAGCAGGATCTTCACACCACGGAATCTATTTCAGAATGCCAGGCATTAAAATTGCTTCTCCAATGTCACCTCTGGAATATAAAGAAGTGTATGATTACTACATGAACAATGAAGATCCGGTTTATATTAGTGAACATAGAAAAAGTTATGACAATAAATCAGAGTTTATAAATAAGATAGATGAAAATCCGGATATTGTATTCTTTCCTTTCTCCATTACTAGATTTGAAACTGAACTTGCAAGAGAAGATTTAAATAAATTAGGAATAAAATCTAGTATTTTTCATCAATTGTGGATCAATCCTCTAAAAATTGATGACAGTCAAATAGAAAATTTAAAGCAATCAAAATACGGTGGAATTGTTTTAGATGATGATTATCCAAATGGAATAGCAAAACAAATTGCCTATGAATTGATGTTGAAATCTGGTAAACCCGTTCATGTATTGTGTATAGATGAAAAGGTAGCAGGACCACAACATCATAACGATAACCTTCCACCATCAAAAGAAAAAATAATTAATTTTGTCAAATGTATATTATAAAATCACCATTTAGAATATCTTTATTTGGTGGATCTACCGATTATAAAGATTTTTATGAAAAAAATGAATCTTTTATCATTGGAACAACTATTGATAAGTACGTATACATGTCATTGAGACAAATGCCGAAGATTTTACCAAACCAAAGTACATTTACATATTCAGGAAGAGAAATTGTTACATCATTTGATGATGTAAAAAATCCACTAATTAGAGAAATAGTAAAATATTACAACATTCCATTTAACATAGAATTTACATCTTTTACCGATATACCTTCAAGAACAGGTTTGGGAGGATCTTCTTCATTTTGTGTAGGAATGTGTTATGCAATAAGAGAAATGCTACATCTGTCCACATCAAAAAAAGATATTGTGATTGATGCGATCCATATTGAAAGAAACATATTAAAAGAAAGCGGTGGTATTCAAGATCAAATTTGGGCATCATATGGTGGTACCAATTCAATTCATATAAATAAAAATGGAAAGTTTTCTATAAAACCACTTCCTATTACTACCGAATTTAAAAAAGAATTAGAAAATTCCATGATTCTAATCTATTCAAACGAACAACGAAATACCAACGAAATCGCAATGTCTCATGAAAATAAAGAAAAAGATAATATATTAAAATTATCAAAAGAAGCATATGATTCATTTCAAAAAGAAGATATTAAAAACATCGGAAAGTTATTATACGAATCATGGAATGAAAAAAAGAAAATATCTGACTTAATATCAAACAATAACATCGATTCAATAATCAATAGGTGTATGGAATTAAATGCATATGGTGCAAAATTATTAGGAAGTGGTGGATGTGGATTTATACTCGTAATGTGTAATGAATCTTCTAAAAGTAAAATACAATCAGAATTTAAAGATATAATCTTGGATTTTAAATTTGAAAATAATGGAGTAACTAGAATTATATGAAAATTGGAATAGTATCTGGATATTTTAACCCGGTCCATTATGGTCATATTGAATATATTAATTCCGCAAAAGAAAACTGTGATAAGTTAATAGCTGTAATAAATAGTGATTATCAACGTGAGTTGAAAGGAACCAAAGAATTCATGGACGAAAATCATAGAGCACGAATTATATTTAATTTGAAATCCGTTGATGATGTATTTATTTCTGTTGACAAAGATAAAACTCAATGTCAGACTCTTAAATACTTAAAAAATAAATATAAACAAGATCACTTGATATTTTTTAATAGTGGGGATAGAAACAGTTCAAATTTAGTTACTGCAGAGTCAGATGTATGTAAAGAAATTGGAATAGAGGAATCAATCCTAGAACTACCAAAAATATATTCGTCAAGTGAATTACTAAAAAAGTTATGAACAATTTTTACCTACCATTAATGGAAGACAACATTGACCGAGAAGATGTCAATTCACTAGTAAACTTTCTAAATCAAACACCAATTCCTAAACTAACCAATGGACCAAAAGTAGTTGAATTTGAAAATGCGTGGGGTCAGTGGTTAGGCACTAAATATAACCTAATGGTTAACAGTGGAGCTAGTGCAAATGAACTGACAATACTTGCACTAAATGAATTATATGAAGACGGT
>Ga0208966_1000233_pt1 | contig 17897 bp, 19 predicted proteins | sample GreLakmeHU45MSRF_FD_187701 | JGI IMG/M metagenome (GOLD analysis project Ga0208966, IMG submission 187701) | Freshwater lentic microbial communities from great Laurentian Lakes, MI, USA - Great Lakes metaG HU45MSRF (SPAdes) | ecosystem: Environmental > Aquatic > Freshwater > Lake | place: Great...
GATTATATCTTAATAATAATAGATCTTATTAATGATGGAAATTATGAAAATTATGAAAATTATGAAAATTATAAGATTATTTGGAATAGGTTTAAATATATATATATATCTGTTAATAATTTTGATATAGAAAATATAAATAAGTTTGATTTTAAATCAAATGAAACAGAAGGAGGCTATAAAAAATCTTCAAAATTTAAAACGAAGGAAGTTCTTGGTAAATTAAGGCGTGTGTATAGAATTCCTAATTCTAAAAAAGAACATATAAAGCACAAAGGAAAACTTATTACAGTATCTGAGTATAAGATACTTATGAAATTAAAAAATAAGAGATAAATTTTATTATATAATTTTACATGTTTATATTTTACGTAAATGTCTAGATATAAGAGCAAGAGCACTAATATCAATCTTATCGGGTAATTTTTTTAGCATAGATATTTTTTTTTTACTTTTAATGTTATTTGTCGCGACTGTATCATATGATAAAACTATAGGGATATCTTTAATATTTAAGGGCATTATATAAATTATATTTAGTGATAAAAATAAGGGATATATTAATCATTTTTTTATAGATATTCTTTAATAATTATCAATCATATTTAATAAGTTTATCTAAGAAGTTTTGAGAGGCTTCAGTAGTTAATTTATAATTCTTTAATATATATAAAATAGTTCGACATTCTACTTTAGTAATTGTTCCGCCATCAAATATTTTAGTAAGTAATTTATTAGAATCATCTATAGATATTCTTCCATCACCTTGACCTTTTATTAACTCATCAGCCATATTTAATAATCCAGCATCAAAATTTAAACCATCAATAATTTTATAATAACTAACCTTATTATCCATTTATTATAATAAGAGAAAACTTTTGAACAAAAACTAACACAAAATATATCTTACAAAGTATTACATATACTATTTATATTATAACTATTATGATATTATTTATAATATAAAAATTGATTTATAATATAAATATATATTTTAATTATAAATGGATAATATACCAAAGTTTAAATTTATTGACCTCTTTTGCGGAATAGGCGGTTTTCATCAGGCAATGATATCTTTTGGCGGAGAATGTGTATTGGCATGTGATATTGATAAGAATTGTAGAGAAGTATATGAAAATAATTATAATATCACGCCTTATCCTGATATTACAACGTTGAAAACAGAAGATATCCCCGATTTTGATGTATTGTGCGGAGGCTTTCCGTGTCAAGCATTTTCACATAGTGGCAAACAATTGGGTTTTGAAGATACGCGAGGAACATTATTTCGCGATATAGTACGTATATTAAAAGATAAACGGCCTAAATATTTTATTCTTGAAAATGTTAAAAATCTTAAAGGACATGATTCTGGAAAAACTTGGAATGTTATATATAATGCTCTTATGGAGGTAGGATATCTTACTTATGATAAACCAGTCGTAGTTAGTCCGCATATGCTAGGTATTCCACAACATCGCGAAAGAGTATTAATAATTGGAATTCGTAAAGATATTATATTAAAAGACTTGCCTATATTACCTACCCTAAAACCTTCTGCTAATGTTTGTATTTCATCTATTTTAGAAACATCCATTGTAGATGACAAATATAGTTTAAGCGAATTAGATAAAGAATTGCTTAATAAATGGGAAGAAGTTGTACAATATTTCAAGAAAAATAATATAAAAATGCCAACATTTCCATTATGGACTGATTATTGGGATAGTGAAATTTTATATAATGATTTGCCAGAATGGAAACAGAAATTTATTAGACAAAATCAAGAATTTTACAATAAAAATAAGGAGTTTTTAGAATCTTGGTTATATTCCGCAAGAAAATTAAAAGGTTTTAATGGATCAAAAAGAAAATTTGAATGGCAATGTGGTTCATTTCAAAATAATGATAGCATTTTTAAATCATTGTTTCAATTTCGTCCTTCTGGAATTCGCGTTAAAAGAGATAATTATTCGCCCGCATTAGTTGCTATGTCTCAAATTGTATATGTTGGTGAAAAAAATAGAAAATTAACGCCGCGAGAAGTAGCACGTCTCCAAAGTTTCCCTGATACTTTTAAACTTCCTTTATCTAATTCGGTAGCCTATAAACAATTTGGGAATGCTGTAAATGTAGAAGTAGTAAAATGGGCTACCAAAATATTATTTAGTATTGATATAATATGATATTTGTTATTCAAAAGCATTTAGAATTTTGAATTTATATGTTGGAAATTCTGTGGGAAATTCTAATACCATATTTTCTCTAATACTTTCTTTTAGCATATTATATAGTTGTTTAGTATCAATAAGGCTATTTGTCTTATTATTTGAGGATAGCGTTACATTATTTTTACAATATTTATGAGAGATAATATAGATACCAGCAGTAATAGTAGTAGAATAGTAGTTAGAATTTTTTTCTTCTTCTGTTGCCCCGCGTGGTTCAGTTATCCACCATTTACCAGATTTTAAATTTATTATCATTATGTCGGTTTCAAATCTTTCACGCTTCTTAGAATCATCGCCATTTTTACTCCAATCTAAAGCGATGGTAGATTTTCCATTAATTTTTTTAATTGAAATAGGAATATTTAATATTTTACAATCACTTTCTCCTTTATGACATGCTTCATAACTTTTGATGATATTTGTTAAATATTCTGTTAAAAACATATCTATAAGCATTCCTCCGCTCAGCCCAGAACCTGAATCTCCTTTTAATACATCGCTTACAGCATTCATCTTTGCTAACATATCGCACAAAACATCATGAGTTAAATATTTTTTTAATTCATTAAAAATAATATGTGTAGTATTAGAATCTTCTCCCAATACTTCTTCGTTAAATCCAGCGGCGTTATCCAAGCGATTCATGTTATAATCTTTCTACAATATATATGGGTCAATTTTTATTTTTTGATACAAATTTTGATAGAGGGTAATATAGAAAACATATATTAAAGTTCTATAGAAACTAAGGATTTTGCAATAGGTGTATTAGTTATAAATTCGCTAATTGCATAATAAGTAATAGCAAGCATAGCCAAGCGCCCATTATTCAACTCTTTCAATTCCAATTCACTCTTATTTTTAACATTATTTGTAGTATAAATATTTAGCGGGTCAAATCCCAAATCTCCAGGTATGCTATCTATGTTATAATTTTTGGCAATACTGGTAGAATCAAGGGTTGCTGTAAATATAATGATTGCCATAAAAAATACAGGGTTAATTTTATCAAGACCTCCATTCAACAGTGAGGGAACTTTTCCACTGGATGTAAGCAAATTTTCTTTATTCATTAGATTAGAAATATAGGGATGGTATATTTCTGCCAATGGCCATCCTACACTTCCCAACATTGCGAGCCTTCCGTGTTTAATCTCGGCTTCGCGGTATCTTCGCAGAGTACTAATATTAGTAGAACAATTTAGAGGATCAAAACCCTTATTGCCTATAAAAACAGATGCTTCTCCATCTGCTAAAATAGAGTTCTTGTCAAGAAGTCCAAAATTAATAGCATTTCTTACAAATAAATTACCTCCGTTTCGCAAACCGAATTTTTTAATATTAATTAATCTTTTGAATTCCAAATAATCAATTTCATTATCATTATTAACATCGGCAATATCCATATAATTATTTTTTCCATAATAAAACTCCAGTTCAGAAATATCTAGTTTTCCCGATTTATCAATATCAATATTGTTAAATGCATTAATATTAATATCACTATCTTCTTTTTTAGATAGCATTACATAGCGATTATTCAATTTGCATGAAGCATACGAAATTTTAGCATTTTTGAGAAAAGAAGGATAGGACGAAATAGTGAAACAGTTAGTATAATAGAACAAAGTTGCTAATATAAAATATCTAAACATAATATTATGATATATAAGATGTTTTATTCTTATATCTTTTACACCACAAATATGATATTTTACATATTATATATGATAGTCTGGTTATATTTATTATTATATATCATATATCTTTTACATTATATTTATTATATTATATACCATATATATAGTTAAAAATTGATATAATTGATATATAATATAAATAATATAAGCAAGGGTTAAGATTAATAATGACTAGAAGTTTTAGTGAATTATCTTATAAACTGACAAGTGAATTTTCGAAGGATATTAAAAAGAATGGCGGAATATATTTTACACCTCCTGATACTGTTAACAATACTCTAGATATAATTCAAGAGTATTCTAAATATACACGCGAATGGAATGGTAATATTTTAGAACCTTCTTGTGGTTCTTGTGAATATGTTAATGAATTATGTAAAAGATTTCCTCAAGCCTCTATAACGGCAATTGAATATAATAAAAAAATTTACGATTCAATAGTAAATTTAAAAACAGATAAATTGAATATTATAAATGCGGATTTTATATTATATGATAATGAATATAATATAAAATATGATTTAATTGTCGGTAATCCGCCATATTATGTTATGAAAAAAGGAGATATTGCTAAAAAATATTATGAATATTTTGAAGGCCGTCCTAATATATTTATAATATTTCTCATAAAATCTCTTAAATTATTAAAATCGGGGGGAATATTAAGTTTTATATTACCATCAAACTTCTTAAACTGTTTATATTATGATAAAGCACGAAAATATATATCAACGCATTTTAAAATAATAAGTATTACTTATTGTAATGATAAATATATAGAAACTCAACAAGAAACTGTATTATTTATTGTAGAAAAGATAGATAATGAGGAATTTAATAATAATGAATATATTATAAAAATTAAAGATTTTACTATATTTGGGGTTAAAAAAAATATTGATATATTAAAGAATTTATGTGATAATTCTTATTGTTTGTCTGATATAGGTTTTAAAGTGAATGTAGGTACTGTTGTATGGAATCAGTGTAAAGATATATTGACAGACGACAAAAGTAAAACACGTTTAATATATAGTGGCGACATTAAATATAACAAATTAATATATAAAAAATACACAGATGATAAAAAGAAAAATCATATATTAAAGAGCGGTATTAAAGAGCCTCTGCTTATTATTAATAGAGGTTATGGTGTCGGAAATTATAATTTTGAATACTGTCTAATATCTAGCGATTATTATGATGATTGTGAAGAGTATTTAATAGAAAATCATTTAATATGTATAAGATATTGTACATCAATTAATAAAGAGGCACTTATTGAAAAATATGAAAATATAATAAAATCTTTAAATGACAATAGGACGCGCGAATTTATTAAAATATATTTTGGAAATAACGCAATAAATACTACAGAATTAAATTATATATTACCAATATATAATGAAGAATTATCGTGAATATAATATGAATATCATGATATTTGAAAAGCAGGAAATGCTATTCCGTTACCATTTTTCCAACGAAGTAATATATCTATTTGCTTTCCTGAAGCAGAATAAGCGATATATTTGAACTTATCTGGATACTTCTCCCATCTAACTAATTCATAGTCGCTTAAATTTACTATTTGTTTGTGAAATTTATTATTTTTATACAACATATATATTTTATTTTTTTGAGTTTCTTTTAGATATTCTGTAAGTGCTACAATATTAAGGTCTGTAATATTTATAAAATTCTCTCTACTAATTTTATCAAGGCTATTGGCTAAATTATAGAAGTCTATGGCGTATTTATTTCCAGTATATTGACTACTTTTATTACATCCTTGATAATAAATATCTTGAAAATATTTCATACATTTAGGTTTATTACCATGTATTTCTTTGAGATAAACATTTCGATTTGGATATTTATTATCGTCGGATGATATAAGTTTACACAGATAATTATCGTAATAATATTCTTCATATGAACGAGATAAATATTTATTTGTCTTTACGGGAGATACAAATTGTGGAGCATCATTTATATTTTCAGCATTAAATTTAAGTTCTATATTGTATTCTGTATTATTAACAATTATAGTAAAATCATAATTATACTTACGTCCACCACGATGTATCAATGCTATAGAATTTATATTAGTATGAATACCTATTAAATCATAAATATATTGTTCAATACTTTTTTTTAGATTAGCCCATCTTCTTGAATATTTATAGTATTCGTTTGGTATTTTATTATTTATTATAGCACCAATAATATTCTCTCGAGTTTTATTATTTTTATCATTATCTTTTTTTGAAGATACTATGAATGCGTTAATATCCTTGTATATTATCTTAAATATTTGTTTTTTTATTTGATAATTAATACATGGCAAATTATTCAGTTTATTGAGATATTTCTTAAATACCATTGTCATATAGAATAGTATGTTAGTATTATAATCATTTTTTACTATATTGAATGTAAAAAATATTTATCAAATAATCAGGGTTGTATAATCAAGAATAAATTTTACATATAGATAAATCATTTTATAAGAATATATAATATTGAATATTCCAGGCTCTCTAATAATATCATAAATTGAAAGGAGAAAAATAAAAATATAAAAATACAGAAAGATACGAATATATATACTATATAAGGATGTGTAGGCATCTTAGAATACATATACATCAGCAAGGATAGTGTTCTTTACATCATCGGGGAAGTTTTCAGGAATTATCTTGTTGATGTATAGCGAGATGGTTTTCATTATTTCGAGTTCTTTTTCTAAATCGCACAATTCCTTATCAATACAGTTTGATTCGTTATTTACGAACTCGGCAATAAACTCGTCATCAATCAAATCATCGCTAATCATAATAATATCCTCAATAAACTGCATATTGTTGCGAATATTAGTGTCCGTAGATAGTTTATAGGACATCGCCGGATATTCTGACATATAGGTGTTTTCGCAATCATAGTCTTTGCAGACGTGAAGGTTTTTCCAGATTGTTCTTTTGTGAATACCATATCCGCGCTTGTCCTTAGATAGCTGATTTGCATTTTCTGTGAGCATCGTACTAATCGTATATAACTTGTACAATACTTCATACTCCTTCTTCATCTTCTCTTCTGTCATCACAAATAACAGGTGTGCGTAATTATACTCTGGATTCTCATAAACATTTATGATGCCCTTATCTTTGATGAAGATTAGGCAACACGCATTACGATTGCTGTGATAATCATAGCAAGTGTAATACATTCTTGTTGTGTTTTGCTTGACTGGTTTCTCTTGGCTGTTGTTGACAGGGGGGGTCGTTTACGACTTGCTAGTGGCTTTTAAACAGAGGAAACTTAAGAAGGGCTTTTTAAGGCTTTTCGTATGGCTCAATCTATTTGGTGGGCAATTATTATTCTTAGTCTATTTATCAATTTTTTCAGTATTAGTTTATTTTTAGAACATTTTATGAATCTTTATTCATATGTAATAAAAGGGATTAAAGGAACAAAATAAAAAATATATATTATGCTTATAGACATATCATAGTTTTTCAAAGATCATATTTGTCAAATCGTCAGGGATGTTATCAGGAATAATATTTTTCATATAGATAGAATACATCGCCAAATTTTTAGTATAATTTTCGCAGATACTCAAATCTTTTTCAAGTTTATATATTTCATCTTCAATCAGTCCACATAGCAATTTAGGTTTAATTATTTTAACAGAATATATAATATTCATATTTTGTGAAATATGCTCTTCACACGATAGAATATATGACATTTTAGGATAATTAGTCATATAAGTGTCAAAACAATCATAATATTTTGTTATGTATAAATTTTTCCAAATGCTTTTTTTGCTAATACAATATCCATATTCATCTTTACTTAATTTTGTAGAATCTTCTGTTAATAGAATGCTTGTAATATAAATTTTATATAAAATAGGATATTTTTCTATATTCTCTTCTGTAATAACAAATAATAGAGTGTTTTCATAACCATAATAGTCATCATTATGGTTAGAATACACATTAATAATGTTTTTATCTTTGATAAAAATTATAGCGGTTTTAATACTGTTGCTATAATAATTATAGCAAGTGTAAAGCATTATTAAGTTGTAGTTTATAACAAAGCGTATTTGAATACTTATTAGTGTTTTCGGATGGCTCTATCAAATTGTTTTGTAGGTAATAAATATAACCAAATATAATAATCAATTTTTGTGTATTTTATTATTACACGACAACGTTTTATCCTAAAAAAAAAATATTAAGTAATTTGTTGACTATAATATAATATCAGCAATTCCTCCTTGCGGATTCTCAACAGATTGTCTTCTCATATTATATTATGATAGCGATTATAATTACCTCTTACAATAATTGACTACACTATATATCAGCGATTCCTCCTTGCGGATTCTCAACAGATTGTCTTCTCATATTATAGCGCGATAGTAATTATAATCACCTCTAACATCTAATTAACCCATATTTTAGTAACATTGCGAATTAAAATAATAAAATATAATAATCAATTTTTATGTTTTTTAACAAATTATTCTATTATGTAATATTTAGCATATTGTTTCTTACAGTATTTTACCGCTTCTTTACATTTTATTAGTCGCCGTTGTTTTTATAAGCACTTTTTATTTCATCATAACTTGCGTCTATACAAAAATCAAATGCTTTATATAATTTATAATTACTACAATATTTTATTAAATTATATACTAAATGTTTATATATTAATTATATAGATAAGATGGTTAAAGTAATTATAAAAAATATAGAAAAAACAACCATAAAAACGAAAGACCGACCAGAAAAAACAACCATAAAAACGAAAGACCGACCAGAAAAAACAACCATAAAAACGAAAGACCGACCAGAAAAAACAACCATAAAAACGAAAGACCGACCAGAAAAAACAACCATAAAAACGAAAAGTAGATCTAAAAGAACAAAACACATATATAATAGGGAAACAGTATCAGATTATGAAGAACATATTGGTGGTGGCTATATGTCTAAAATTTCAAATGTATTTAATATATTTATTAATAAAAAAAACCAAGAAGAGGCTGAAAATAACAAAAAAGTATTAGAAAATGGAATAGAAGAGGCTTTTATATTTTTAGAAAAATATAAAAATATTCATACCTTAAATGATGAAGAAAAGAAAAAGGTTGCAGATATAGTTTCTATGTTTAAACTGCACGGTATTTATAATTATAATACTTATGACAATAAACAAATAAATATAGAAAAAACTGAAAATATTACTAAATTTTCGTCAGCATTTATAACAATTGTTGGTATAGGATTATTAGGGACGACTATTATAGGAAACGTAACTACTTTTGGATCATTAATTGCTATCACAAGTGTATTTACTTTATTAGGATTATGGTTAATATCTAAAATTAACTTAGAGAAAGAATTAAAATCATCATTAATTATACTAATTGGTAATTTATTACATATGATAGAAAATATAACTAAAATACGCGAAATTATTAAAAAAAAAATTGTGAAAAATGATAATGAAAGGCAAGAAGATTACAATGAAAGAGTTGATAATTTTATTAGTGATAATGTTTCGAGTAAATATAAAGTAATGAAATACCAAATTCAAAAAATATTAGAATCGTATTTAGATAGTATTACTGATAAAAAATATATAATTATGTTTTTAATTACAATTAAAAATGCTAATATTAATGTTACAATGCTTAATAATGACGAAAGTTACAAAAAAAATATATTATTTGATGAAAAAATGTTTACACAATATATACAAAATATTGAAAAAGAAAAATCATCAACATATTCAAAAATTAAAAAAAAAACAACTAATAGTTTAACAAATATAGCTAACTTTTTTACTCAATCTTCAAGATTAAGAATTTTAAATAGAGAAAGTAATATAACAAATCAGATGTTTTCATTATTGATGAGTGATGTATTAATTTATACATTACAAAATAATCAAAAAAATGAAGAAACAATTGATATAGCCAAAATAGAAGACAAATCAACCGACACAGTCTCTAAAAAATATAGTACATGAGATAGTACGCTAAAAAGCGAGAACATTTAACAAAATATCTAAAACATAGTTTTAAGATATATAACTATATTTATTAGATATAATTATTTTTCTTAGTAAATCATAATATATAAGAATTATTAATATATATTTTATATAATATGAATGATAATAACGATATTTTTTTAAATGATTGTTGGTCTATATATTTTCATGATCCATATGATATTAATTGGGATGATAAAAGTTATAAGATTATAGGACAGATATCTACGGTTGAAGATTATGCGAGATATTTCAAAGGATATAAGGAATTATTTAAAAAGGGGATGTTTTTTATAATGAGAGCCGATATTATTCCAAGATATGAAGATGAACTTAATATTAATGGAGGATGCTTGTCATTTAAAATATCACCTGAAGATTTTGAAAAAAATTTCTTTGAATTGTGTGCAAGTATTTTGGGAGAAACAATAGGTTCGTGCGATGATGTAATGAATAATATTAATGGCGTCTCAATAAGTCCAAAGAAATTATATTATATAGCCAGGATATGGATAAAAAACAATAAATATGCTAATAAAGAATATTATAATATTGATATACCTAAATATACTACATTAATGTATAAGAATCACGTTTAATATAGTTTATGCGTGATAATGCTATATTATATAATGTATCTAATAATAAAATGAACGATATTGTAAATTTAATTAAGACAATAATTTTATATATTTTAGTTCCGTTTAGAATAATATTTTTATTTATATTATTAAGAATTTCAAATGTTGTTTTATATTTCATAAGGGATGAAAGTAGTATAATGTCAGTAATATTGATATTTGGTAAATTCTTGATGTTTATATTATCATTGAATATTGATTTGCCAAAAGAGGATTTTGTTAAATATATGAACTATTTATATAGCGATGAGAAATTTATATGTACATTTAATCATACTACATTAGCCGATGGTTTTGTATTGGCTAGTGCTTTTCCTCGCGGATGCTATGTAATATTAAGAACAATAGGATATAGTATATTTGGTTATACAGATGAAAATAACGAGAAATATGGAAATATATATGTTGAAAAAGGAAAAACTAGTAATATCATAAAAGGAAGGGTTGATAATCGCAAGTCTGGCGATCCTATAGTATTTATTGCCCCAGGATCAGGAAATATACCTAAGATTCCAGGAAATATTACAGAATTTAGTAGCAAAGGTGCGTTTGTCGAAGGATACCCTATTTTACCTATTGTAATAAAATACGAAGACAATTCATTGCATCATAATTCTGACAATGGCGAATCTATGCTACACTCATGGTTAAAACTTTTCTTAGTTCAAAATTATAAAATTAAAATCAAGGTATGTGATATGATAGAAAGGAAAGGAGAAGAAAGTGTATTAGAATACAAGGACCGCGTATATGATATTATGAATGACGAATATAAAAAGATGTAATCTGGTCTATATAATCTTAACCAGGAAATTTTAATTTTTTCTAAAAATAATTTGAGTACATAACTTTTTATTTTCTAATATTTCAAAAGTTTTCTAGAAATTTCTAAATAAAAAAAGTTATGTACTCAAATTCTAAAATAGGATTTTTAAGAATTTTTGGTTTCCTATACATTACCATATACATGACCATAAAGGGCTATAGAGAAGTCTCTTAAGGCATGCCATAGGCATGGGCTACCCTTTGAGAGATTCTATCAATATTATTTCAAAAAACTTAGAGAATAATTTGAGTACATAACTTTTTATTTTCTAATATTTCAAAAGTTTTCTAGAAATTTCTAAATAAAAAAAGTTATGTACTCAAATTCTAAAATAGGATTTTTAAGAATTTTTGGTTTCCTATTAAATACCCATAAAACTAATAATATCTATGATTGCTACGATGATATATGAATATCAAAGCATATAAGATATGGAAACTCATTATTATATAATTGTATAACTTTACCTATTATGATAAATTGTTCAGTATTCAATAACGAATTAAGAGAAACTAATAATCCTGAAAACGCTCATGAAAATATAGTAATTTCTACGAGTATATATGTTGCTATAAGAGGATTACAGATTCTCTTTATATTATTGAGATGGTAGGTAATATAAAGATATACTATTATATATTATTAATGGCTAATGTAATAGATGATAAAGTAAGAGATAGCAAAAGCGTGAGTAAAGGTAAAAATATTAATATAATAGTTGCTACTAGTACTAATTATGGTATTGGATATGAAAATAAGATGTGCTGGAATATCCCAAATGAACTAAAATATTTTAAAAATATAACAACGACAGTAAATGATATTGATAAGAAGAACTGTGTAATTATGGGAAAAAATACTTGGTATTCATTACCTAAAAGACCTCTTGCGAATAGAATAAATATTATAATAAGTTCTCGAGATTATGAAAAAATATCTAGAGAGATTGATGAATTAGACGCAAAGGACAAGGAAATTGTAAAGATTTTCAAGAATATAGAAGAATCATTAAAATATGTGGATGAAGAAGAAAATATAGAGAGTGTTTTTATTATTGGAGGGGCACAGTTATATAATGATTTTTTAGATAATTATGTCGAAAATATAAAATATGTTTATATGACTATTATATATGATAAGAATTACGAATGTGATAAATTTATAGCTGCGAATATTATATTTAATAATTTTAGGTTTGAAAAGAAAGATGTATATAATAGCGAATTGAAGTATATAACTATGAAAGGATATAATAAGGGTATTAAATGCCCGCGCGATGAACCAGAAGACTAGTTAGGGGGCTTGACAGACTAATATAAGAGTTTAAATAAAAGCATTTCGATATATATAGGTTCTTTTGATTTATTAGTTTGCGATAACATATATTCTATATTTGCTCCAATTTCTATTATTTTCATTTTTTCGTTTTTCTTGATATCCTCAAATTTTTTTATAGGTAATTTAGAATATTTAATGCGAAGATAGTAATCGCCGTGATCCACAAGGATTAAGAAGTCTTCTATAATTTTGTGGATGGATATGTTATACTGACAGCATTTATTAGAGAGATATCTAATATCTTCTATATTATTTTTATTTTTATCATATGTTTTGACGAATTCAAAGAATGGAGGATAATTATATTTTATAAAATCTTCAGTTAATATTTCGTCAGCATTAGGACTATTTTCAATCTCTGATATGAAGAGGGCTTTAACAATATTCCGCGTTTTAACAGATACCAATTCTTCTTTTATGGATATGTCGAGATAATTAACAAATATATTATTTATCTCTTCAAAGGTGAAGAGAGGCACGCGGAAACTGTTAAAGCGACTTTTAATAGGAAGTTCTATTTTAGACATATAGTGTGTAGTACATAAAAATGTTATATTATTTGAATATCTTTCTAGTAATATGCGAAAATCATAATACAGTTTAGATAAGAGGTCTATATTTTTAATTATTATAAAGTGCTTATCGTATCCTATGTTTTTATGCTTTATAATATGGAGAATAAATGGAGTGATTTTATCCATATTTTTAGTATTATCAGGATTCATTATATCAAGTTCTATAAAGTGAGTGTTCTCATTATACACGAGGGCTTTGTCCCATATATGCTCGCATCTATATATTTTATTTTGTATATTGAATTTTTTTTTAATTATTAAATCTGAAAACAAATTTATAGGAAAACCCAGAGGAGAATATAACAAGGTATTGTTTTGAGATAATAATATTCTATTTAACAATATATTATATTCATGATTATCACTTATTATACTCGCAAACTTTTCATCTAATCTATTCCAGTTATTCATAATTTGTATTTATGAATACGAATATTAATATGAATATAATTATAATTAACTAATAAAATCATATATATAATTATTATATAATGTATCTACGTATTGACAACAATGCAATAAAAATTGATAGATTTATATATAACTAAAATATAAATATTATAATAGATAAGGCAAGAGAAAATAAGAAAAATATGAGCAAATCAAAAAGCAATAAGTTTTATGACCCATTGACAAATATGTTTGTTAGCAAATCAAATATAGAGGCTTGGAATAAGAAGCTTAAATATACGCATTCTGCCCCAAATCATTTTCTTGAGAATATTGATATAGTATTTGATAAGAAGGAAAAAATAGATGTTAAAAAACAATTGTATTATGAAAAAATCAAGATGTTTATAAATAATAATTCTGAGCATCTATTGAATAATTTGATAACTGTAAATAAATCAAGAGCATTAATTAAAGAGAGAAGGGACGAGTATAATGAGATAATGAGGTTGTATAATAAGAGTATGAAGGAATATCAGGATAATCGCGGTAAAAATATAGTAATTAGACTGGTATTGAACAAAAATAAGGATAAGTTTATGGCTTATTTGCAGTACTATAATTACAAAAAATTAACAAAGGATACTTATACACCAGACAGTTTAATTAGAGAAATAGATGATTTAATTCTTAAAAATCGTTTATATGGATTGTATTCTGACGATTTGATGATAGGATTTTTAATAGTTAGAAAGAGCAGATATTTCAAAATAGATAATATGTCTGATAAAGTAGATACATTTTATATCCAAGAAGTTTATATAGACAAAAGTATGAGAGGCAGAAAATTGGGAAAAATATTATTAGATTATGCGCTATTAATATGTCCTATTAATAAAAAGTATGTATCATTGATGACATATGAAGGAAATATTATGGCAAATATAGCAGTATCTTATGGTTTTGAATTACAGAATGAAGAATCTGAATGTCCTGTTAATAAATTATTCTTTATTCGCAAAATGACAGACAATGATTTTATAAAAAATACTAACAGAATAACTAAATCGAGTTATTGAATTGTTATTATTTATATAATATAAAGAATAAATTAAGAATATTATTTAACATAAATATAATGTATATTGAAATATTAGGATTAGATATTAATAACATTTCTAAATATACAAAAGATGACATAAAGAATATATATAAAAAAATAGCATTAGAATGTCATCCAGATAAACTAGTAAAAATAGAAAATGTACAAGAAAAAAATATGAAAATAGATAAATTTAAAAAATCTTGTATCGCATATAAAAGGGCATTAGAAGATTTTGAAAATTATGGAAATTTAAGAATATATTCTTATGATGACAAAAATAATACTAAATACAGTTATGATAAAAATTATGAAGATTTTTGCGAATATGATAATTTTGATATTAATTTTTGGGAAGAGATGTATAATAATTATTTTAATGATAAAAATACTATTAAAAACACATTTATAAATCTTGCTAATATTTTTTTAACAAAAGGTATAAAAAGTAAAAATTATTATAATCCTTCATCTAAAATAATAAAACACAGTATAATATTACCTGTTAATTATTTTGATTTATATACAGATAAGAATAAAAAAATTAGGATATTATTGAAAGGTGTTAAAAAACCATTTAATTTTAGTATATTATGTAAAAAAGAATATCCGTCTTTTTCAAGACAATATATAGACGATGATGGAATAGAACATGAAATAGAAATTAAAATGATGATATCAAATATTAATAAAAATAATTTAAAAACAAGTAATTCTTATAATTCTGATTCTTCTATAAATGATAATTCGCAAGAATCAGGAGAAGATTTTGATTATGATAAATATAGATTAAATAATAAAAAGGTAGAATATCGTCATAAAATAACAAATAATCATATAGATTTAATTATTGATATGTTTATAAATCTCAACGATTATCTTGAAGGTGTGCGTAAAACAATAAAATATATAGATAATAATTATATAAATATAGATATTCCTTCTTTTACATTAAATAATTTAATTATAAATAATAAAGGGCTTTTAGGAGGCAACTTAATTATTAATATTATTTTATTAAATATTTCTAAAATTAATTGGGATAAACTTGATATAACAGAAAAAAATTTATTTATTAAATCTATTGAAAAAATTTATAAAAATTGATATAAGAATTTAGCAATATACTATTATAATAACATAGCAATATGTTAGTATTCTGTAGAGGATACACCCAGCAATTTACTAAATAAAGATTACATAATATCTTAGGATATTAGTATTCTGTAGAGGATACACCCAGCAATTTACTAAATAAAGATTACATAATATCTTAGGATATTAGTATTCTGTAGAGGATACACCCAGCAATTTACAAAATAAATATTACATAATATCTTAGGATATTAGTATTCTGTAGAGGATACACCCAGCAATTTACTAAATAAAGATTACATAATATCTTAGGATATTAGTATTCTGTAGAGGATACACCCAGCAATTTATCAAATAAAGATTACATAATATCTTAGGATATTAGTATTCTGTAGAGGATACACCCAGCAATTTACAAAATAAAGATTACATAATATCTTAGGATGTTAGTATTCTGTAGAGGATACACCCAGCAATTTACAAAATAAAGATTACATAATATCTTATGATATTAGTATTCTGTAGAGGATACACCCAGCAATTTACCAAATAAAGATTACATAATATCTTAGGATGTTAGTATTCTGTAGAGGATACACCCAGCAATTTACCAAATAAAGATTACATAATATCTTAGGATGTTAGTATTCTGTAGAGGATACACCCAGCAATTTACAAAATAAAGATTACATAATATCTTAGGATGTTAGTATTCTGTAGAGGATACACCCAGCAATTTACAAAATAAAGATTACATAATATCTTAGGATGTTAGTATTCTGTAGAGGATACACCCAGCAATTTACCAAATAAATATTACATAATATCTTAGGATGTTAGTATTCTGTAGAGGATACACCCAGCAATTTACCAAATAAAGATTACATAATATCTTAGGATATTAGTATTCTGTAGAGGATACACCCAGCAATTTACCAAATAAATAATCATCTAAATTATTTTTATATAATATGTAAAAAAACATAATTTGCTTTTTTTTTTTACATCTTTTTTCCTACCTTCCTACATATATATATTTCTGTTAACCATATTTTCGCGCAATCTAAGATATATGTTTCTTCTTTTTTTATCATTAATAATAAATTTATAGTTATCGCATAATACATTATCTAAAGTTTGAAATCCGTAAGTATAATTGTACATATTATTCATATTTGGATAACTTGGACACCTTATAATATTCGGTCTTTTAAAAGATACTACGCAGCATAGGGTAAATAAGAACAATGTGATATTAGCAATCGTATTCATTTATTATGATAATGATTTATATAAAAATAATAATCAATTTTTAATTTATTTGAATAATAATTTGTACTCATTTAGATTCATTACACCCATGTCACGATTACAAGTTTTACAAGTAGGCTGTAAATTATTAAATGTAATTTCTCCACCTAATGCGTGGGCTACTATATGACCACATTCCATATCTCTAAAATCTATTTTTTTATCACAAACATAACATTTTCCATTCATTTCATTATTATTATATTTGTTCCATACTTTTTTTTGAGTTCATATGGAATAGTTTTTCTATCATTTTTAATTAAAATATCTTGAAAAAATTTCATACCTATTTCATCTATATTATACGAATTGATTAAAGCATAAATAGCCAAATCAAGCCATTCGTAATTTTTACACCTTTGGACATTTAAAATGCCGATTTTATTCTTTATAATTCTTGTATTTTCTTATCTTATTTTTCTTAATATATTTGGTTTGTCTATTATATGTTCCATTTAATATTTTCTTATAGTAGCATTCTGGTATTGTTTTTATTACCTCTTTAATATTATTATTTAAGTCTTCGTAATATAATCCTTGTTTCTTTTGTAATTTAGATTTTAGAAGACTAAAAAACATTTCTATACTATTTGTATAATGTTGA
>Ga0208966_1000234_pt1 | contig 17893 bp, 34 predicted proteins | sample GreLakmeHU45MSRF_FD_187701 | JGI IMG/M metagenome (GOLD analysis project Ga0208966, IMG submission 187701) | Freshwater lentic microbial communities from great Laurentian Lakes, MI, USA - Great Lakes metaG HU45MSRF (SPAdes) | ecosystem: Environmental > Aquatic > Freshwater > Lake | place: Great...
TGAACCTTGCTCCGTACCTTTTCGATCCTTTGGTCCACATGTTTTGGCAAGGTTTCTTGCCATGCTTTCCCTTGTCTTCCTCGCACCACGGCAAGCCAATCTTTTACATCCTTGCTAACGGGGTCAGCAGGCTTTTTGCCAGCCCCTGCCTTCTTTGGGGCCTCGTGCTTTAGGATGTCCTTCCACACATTGCTTATAATATTTGAAGCTTTTTGGAATAGCTCCATATCGTGATTGCCTGTAAGGACATCTTTGCCCTCTGCAATAAATTTACTATCATCTTTAGCGTATATATATCGTTTCCCGTCCTCGCTCAAGGATTGCCTTGCCTGATGCTTCTCGAGGGCGTGATCCCTCAAAAGCCCAAGATGATGCTTCACAACATCGTAAGCAGACGCCACCCGAGCTATTTTTTCTATTCCATCTAGATAAGGATGATTTCCGATTCCTAACATAATGTTTTTGTCCACACTCTCTAATAGCTTATCAGAAGCATCCTTTCTTAGCTTCTGATACTCGTCCCACTTCGCTTTGTTTTCTGGCCTGTCTATCAACTTGGCCAGCATACCGCCCACTTTGCTGGTTGCTTCTTCGATATGGTCCCTTACCGCCCAATCCAAAAAAGGAGGAGCGTCTCCCGGTTTGTGGACACGCACATTTTTCATGAAACTTCTGGTCTTCTCTATGGTTTCCTTGCGATGCCTCTCCGCTATAATCTTTTCTTGTTGAAGCTCTTCTGGTGAAGGCTCAGGAATTTCTATCTCGTCATCAGGCTCAAAATCAGGAAATTCCATCTCACCAAGATCAGTTTCGTCCTCTTCGTCCTCTTTGGCCGCAAGTTTAGGATCAAATGTAGTGTCGAAATCACCTAAGTCCTTGTCTTCATCTTCCTCTTTCTCCTCCTCCTTTTTCTTTCCCGTCCCAGCTTGCACAGAGAATTGCCCCGCATTCTTAAGGCCACCCCGCTTGTGCTTGCTCTCAAATTCGGCATTCTTGGTCATCACCCATGGGCCGCCATGGTAGGCGGAAAGCATCTTCTGCATGGGCAGGCGCAATGTGGCCAATGCCTCCAAAGCCTTGGTGGCAGGCGTTCGGACGGGGGGCGACATAATCTCATGATCCCCATGCCCCTCCCGCATTACCCACTCAGGCAACAGCCCCACTTTGTGAGGTGGGAACATAGTGCCGGGCTTGGTGCCCTCAATGTGATCCTGCCCACGGGGGCCGTAATACAGCCAACTATTGATCCCACGGGTCTCTGTCGTCATCGCACGGCGTGCATTGGGGGAATAAAGTGCTGCATGGGACCGCCACGCATTTTCTCGCCCATCCGTCCGAAAGCCAACGCCCTCCTTGGCATGACCAAAATAGTCGTGCATGGCCCGGAACAGGTCGTGGTGCGTGGCGGGCAGCATTCCAAACGATTCGCCAGAAGCTTCCAACAACGGGTTGGCAGCAATTGCTGCTGCATCCGCCGTTACGGCTGATCCCTCGGGCATGGACGGAACCACCCACAGGTGATGATTGTCCTGCACATCTTCGGTCATTAGTCGGGCAGATTGCCTGTATGGGTCGTCCTGCCCCTTTTCGAGAAACTCGCACCGCAGGCCGTGTTTCTTGGCCACGAGGTACTGTGCCAGCGTTTCAGCTGTTAGTGCGGCGTATGCGGACCGGGACTTGCTTGAGAGCGGCCCACCGGGGAGATCCTCATAAGCGGCTGCGATGTGGCCAGCACGAGCCGAATCCACCCTAGCGTAGCGCTGGGGTGGTTCATGACTCAGGCCCCCTAAACGGGCATGCTCTGCCGCCGCAAAGCGTGCTTGAGCATGCGGGGCCGCCGTGATGGTCCCAAGGCCATCTATTCTTGTTTTTCTCGGGAGGCCTTCCAAAGGCTCATGGTGGGCAAGAGGGCTGCTCCTACCCGGTGCCGCCATCCCAGCAGTGCCTCCGTAAAAGCCGCTTGGGTGGGAAAGTCCTTGGGCAACGGGGAAAGTGGCAGCCCCAGCCCCTCCTCCGTTATGCGCTGATTTATTTCTGCTTCCGTGGTGGGCGACAGATCCGGCTCCTCCGAGGTTGGGCTGTCCGTCCAGTCGTCGTCCGAGTCCTCCTCCTCTAGGCCCTTTTCGCTCTTCGGACGCCGCTCCTCCTCCTCCTCCTCCGCTTCGTACCCATAGTCCGCCAATATCCCAATCGGCCCCATGTCCCTGACCGCATCGTAGATCTGTCCATCCGTTATCGTGGTGCCGTTCTCCTTGTGCCCCCGCTCCAAGGACCTTAGCCCTTTCAGCTCCATGGGACTTATCCCGAGCTTCTTGTACAGCTTTTCGGGAGTCATCCTTTGCAGCATCCCAATGCTCTCCCGAGTAAACTCGCTCTGACTTTTCTGGCTCATGTCCCTTGCCCTCTTTCCTCTTGTCGGCCTTATGCCATTCACTTCGATCATGGAACTCGTCTAATGAAACGCCCTTCGTCCTAGCCATAAACACCACATCAGGTGTGCCGTGTACTTTGTAGTCCCATCCCTCGGGAGCGTATTCCCGATTGAACTTCATCCGGCCCGTTTCGGTGAATCCCGCACAGGCGTAGAGGCCGGGAAGAAACCCGTCGTAGCAATCAAGCGTGGTTCCACCGCCCCTGACCGCCTCAAGGAATGCCGCCGTCCCGGCACCCTTGACCCCACCATTGTTGAAGACATTCTGGATGTCCCCCTCAGGAGAAACCGCCACCCCTGACTTTTCGTCCTTCGTTAGAAACAGCTTGTGGTCCTTGAGGTCCTCTTCGGAAATACTGGACAGGAACGCAGCCCGTGTGGACCCTGAATTTTTCGCTTTTAGGAAGTCGCTTGGCGTTGCTGGCCCTATGCCGTGGTCGTGCTTGTCTATTGTTACAGATGGATGTGGCTGTGTCGAGGCCTCTTTGCTTGAAAGTCCCGCCGTAAACTGGCTTCGTGCAAACTGACCGCCCTCTGGACTGCCCCTGCCCACATGCGCATGGCCACCTTGGTCCACCACATTGGCACTTTTTTCCAAATGCCCCTTCGACAGTGAAAACAACGACATGCCGCCCCGCTTTCCCGACTGGGAATCCAGCACGGTGCCGTTAGCGATCAGCTTAGTCAGGGCCACATGGACAGGATGGCCGCTGATGTGGCCGGGGACGGCGTGGTCCTCATTCAAGGCATGCCGGATGTCGGATGCACTGGATTTAGCGTTGTGCCGTAAGTAGTGAATAATCCGTAAAGTCAGGTCTGCCCCACCGGGCGGCTGACTGGGCACCAAAGTTTTGGGCGGCGTTGCTTCAACGGCCGCCGCATCAGCTACATCATCAGCCGCATCGGCTGGATCGGCTGGGTCTTCGTATTTGTCTTTCAGAATGTAGCCGGTGTCCTTGAAGTTGCCCGTAAACTCCCACTTTTCCTTTAATGCAAAATGAGCGGTCTCTTGCGGTGGGCCGCCCCACGAATGCCGCTGGTCAGCATCCGACTGCAACTTACGGCGGACGGGCAGCGTGAGCCATTTTGGATGGATCTCATAAAGCTGGTCCTTGATTTTCGTGCCTTTGCCCTTCAACTGGGCATAAATTGCATTCCGTGAGTCATCATCATCATCTACCGGGTCAAATTTAGGTGCCTTGCCAAAGCCCCCCGGCTCTTTGGTGGGCTTTGCTGAAAATCTTCCCAAATTCACTGGGTCTCCACCGTGCAATCTGCCGTGGGTGTCAAATATCTTCTCAATAATCTCCCCACCGGGCGATGCCATCACCAGCCTAGCCGCAGAAAACGGCTCCAAGGCCTCCCTCAGCGACTGTCCGATAAGCTCACCGCCGATCATGCCCTTGGTTAGGTGCATCAGCACCGCCTCGGGATTGCATCCAATTCCCACCCACGACCACTCGGTAACGATGGCCGATTTGATCCGATACCCGCGAGGCTTGTCCAGCTGGCCCTGCGTAATTCGGGCAAATGCCATGTTCGCACCGGGGCCGGTGACGGGGGTGGCTAATTTTACCAAAAAGCCCAGTGATGTGCCGCGAAGTGTCTTGTCATCCACCAGCGCAAAGACTTGATGGGCGAAGGGCACATGCTGGTTGAAGTAGCAGGTGGCTATGGTCTTTTCTGGCGTGACCACGATGGTGCTTTGGCCCTCGTCGTCTTCCGACCGCCCCACTGGTAGCTCATTTACCTTGTGATTAAAAAACACGACGGGGTTGCGCTGATACTCGTTCCACTCCAGCCCCAGCTGCTCAACGATGTCCCCATCCCGGTCCACCGCTGGGGTGGAAATGATTGCGGTGGCAGTCATCCGGCTACGGTCCAAAACAATGTCTTCGGTGTTGATCTGATCCACAGCAAGTATTGATGCTGTTGGATCGATTTGGTAGGCCATGCCCGGAATAAGCTTTTTTGTTTTACGGGTAAAGATGTTGTCCAATGTTCGACTCCGTGCTATCTAGTTATTGTGTGCCTTGGCCGCCCCTGTTTTCAAGACCATTGTATATTATGGTCCAAAGTCAGCCTCAGCGTCTGATTGTGGGCTTTGCTGCTGTTCCATGCCCGGTGGCGGCGCGGGGGGCGCAAATGGGTTCTTGGGAAGCTCAAAGGGCTGGCTTGGCGGCTGCCCAGCGGCTTGCGATGCCACCTCCCGTGCCGTGACATCCCCGTCTTTTATTGGTGGCCGTCCACGGGCCTTTCTCACCTCATTGATGGTGACGGCATTCATGCTCCAGTCGGCCTGAAGATCGGCGGTCTTTTGCGATGGATCGTCCGGCGTGATGTCATTCCAGTACACCACCAAGCGGCTGTCAAACTTCGACGCCAACTTTTCAGTGGCCACCTGACCGATGTAGGAAAGCTTGGGCTTGATGGTGCGGGTGACAAAGTTCGCGGTGGCCGCAATCATGGAGGCATAATTGACCTCCTCCGTAATGCCAGCGATGGACTTGCCGACCTTGTGGGCCGCCATGACCCAGTCCCGCATTTGATCGCCGCCCTGTCCAAAGTCCATTTCCCTAGGCGACCGGGTGATCTGGCTCGCCTTGACCCCCGGAGTCAACACAATAGGCCGATCCACCTTGCTCACGCCTTTTCCACGGGATTCCAGCCGCTGATACAGCCGATCAATGTCCTGCTGCGATGGGTCCTCCACCGAAGGATCCAATTCCAACACCAGCCCCGGCCAAATGCCGTTTCTGAATGAATGCCACCGTGACTGGTCGATGCTCTCGGCGGTATCTATCCACTCCGCAGCAGCCGCCAACGGGGACAGCCCATCAATCTTCGACAAAGGATTTTTGTAACTAAATGGTATCACCTCATCCGCATCCAACTTAATTGCCCGCGCCCCACCCGGAGCCCCCCATGGACGAACCTCATAGTACTCAATCATCTTGCCGTTGCCCGAAATCGGCCACACCCAATGCGATGGCAGCACCCACAACTCACACGGCACACCAAGCCGGTTATTCACCACCCACCAATAGGCATTTCCGGTCAGTTCCAAAAACATCATAGTCTCGTACCAGAACGAATACCCCACATCGGGGCCGTTCGGGTTTGCAAGTAACTTGCACAGCGGATGCCCCGAATCAATGGGCTCCAAATCCTCATGGTCTTGCGCCGAAGTGATCGATTTTCGCCGCTCCTCCCTCGACAAAACATGGAGCCCCTTCTTCAGCACCTCGGCCCTGCTTCTTACTGCCGCCACGGTGGGTGGGTTGACCGCCACCTCCTCGGCGATGGCCTTGATGGCGATGTAAGTCCAACCCTTGTAATGCCTTATCTGCTCCGTACGGTCGGCGGTCCATGCGCCGGGGAAGCCCATTGAGCCACCCGCAAGAAGGATATTTGCCATCGAGCGGTCAGGCGGTGTATCCATTGGGTTTTTGTACCCAAATGGTGCCTTTACCACCGAAGTCGCCCCACGATATAAATTTTGCCAAAACCTCATGCGGCACCCTCTGTGGTCTGTATCTTGTTATCTTACACAATAGACGGTGTTAGGTGATGCCAGTAGTTTTTATTAGAGGGTTATTCTTAATAAACAATCCGTCGTTGCAGTGGGCCCAACCAGCCGAGGACTGTTCCCATAAATGGACCAAAATCCATGTTGTTGGCAACCCACTGCCCGTTATTCCAAACAATAAATGCGTCGGTGGTGCCGGTCGATCCCACCCGCACCCTGCAAGCGTACACTCCCGTAAAAACAGGGGTGCCGGTCCTGTATTTGATCAGATGGTGGGATGATGTTTTTTCCATAGCTTCTTTCAATTCTAGACTTCAGTGGTTGCTGGGGAAGTTGTGGCGCCGCAGGAAATGATACGATACCGCGTTCCGGGCAAAAGCCAAACGGCTTTTCTTTTATTTTCTATTGCCATGCTCCACCAATGTGGCACCGTAATTCCGGCCCGCCTCACACTAAGCGGTCCCGGGCGACAATGGGAAAAAGCGCCTCATCCTCGGGCGTAAATTGACGGCCCGGCTTCACCTTACCCTCCCGCACGCAAACCGAGGCCCCGATCTTGGCCCGTGCGCGGGCAGCCGCGCCAACGGTATTATGCACAGAAACGACGGTGGTGACGACGACATACCGGCCCGGCGCAGCGACTAAAAAGAACTCACTCATCACTCATTCCTCCTGTTCTGCCAATCCACACAAAAAACCTCCGCAATAGGTACGACCGGACCAGCGACACCACCGTAAACACCGCACCGATCCAAAGGTTCTGATCCAGCGAAACCGGGATCTCAAGCGCACCGAATACCACGACCTGAGTGAGGAGCGCGACGCCGTAGCCGATGGCCACATTGGCGACGGACTCGGCAAGGGACATGGTGCGGGACTGGCTCATTGCTTGTTCCGCATAATGTTGGATCTCTCACTGTAATTCTCCCTTTCTAGGTGGTTTTCAATGGCGGTAGTAAGCTCCGCCGTTTTTGTCCTGCATTTGATGTGCGCTAAATGATACATTCGGGTTAAGAGTTTGGCTGGCATCCACAACCCAATTTTCAACTGTTCGTTCCTCACCCATACAGGGACGGGCTTGGGCTGTTTCTTTTTTTTCATCGGTCTCCCTCGTGATCCACTACATGATACCACCGTGGGGAGCGGTTGTCCACCCAAAAAAAAGGTTAAAGGTTTGGGCAGGCCCAACCGATATAACCCTTATGACCGCGATGGGACCACCATCACGGTCAGACACAGGGGGAGATGCGATGAAAAAGGTATTGCTGGTTGCGGGTGTTGTCGCGTTGGTGGTGGCCGCTCACCTATTGGGCGTGCCAACTTTTGCGGGAATCGTGGCAGACTTTCGCATAATTCGCAAGTTTTTCCCAATCTGTAAAGTGCTATCTGGTAACGACTTAGGAACACGGTGATTTGCAAATGTATCAATCAAACTTGATCGTTTTGCACTCCCACCAAAAGTGAACCATTGCTTTTGTACCGTCAAAGATTAACGGGCAGTGGTCCGGCGCGAACACTGACTCGCTGGAACAGGCCAAGCAAACAAAAATCAAGTCCTCTGGACGGTATCCGTAGTTAATCAACCGTGCGCGGACCCGTGTAAAATTACCACCAGTCAAACACCCCGAGTCCAGCACGATCAATTTGCGGTACGGGTCAAGTTTGTCGGGATGTATGACCACCTCAAACTCGTTTTTGTACGGTATGTCCACAGGCTCAATTGGCATTGGCTCACCCGCCCGCGACAAGCGGTGAGCAAGGATTTGAGCAAATAAGCCGCTGTACTCGTAGCTAAGTTGCAAGATGGCGGTCTTTTGATCTCCGTCAAGCCACTTAGATCTGCGGATTGACTCGGCCACATTGTCGATTAGTTTTAGCTCCCAGCCTTGTTCGATCAACAGTGAATTCATGACATGTTCCGTTCCGCTAAATGTTTTGGGCTTGCTGCCCCACTTCATCTTAAACAAAGCGCGGGCGGCCCGCCAGCGGTTCATACCAAAATGCTTTATGTTATCCTATGCCAAGTTTTATGTTATTTTGAGCATAAAGCGATTCGCCTAGGTTTCTCGGGGTTTTCGTCTTTTTTTTGTTAGGCTTTTGTCATCGCGGAAGGTAATTAACATAATTCCAGCGGCTAGCAATAAGCCAAAACCCGGCGGGGCCGCACGATGCCTAGCTTGCCCGTAGGGCAGCAGGCTAAAACCCGGCAAGGCCGCTGCGGTATAAAAAAAGCCCCGAGGCGGTTAAGCCCCGGGGCGGTTGGCCTAGAGGTGGGCCCACTCTCCGTTTTCCCAATATTGGATTTTCGTGCAACCTGCTGTCACCTGCCCGAATCGCAGGGGCCCGAAGCTGCTAGAATCATCGGACCAGCCCCGGTAGTAAACCTTGCCGTCATCGTCCGACAGCCGGAACTCAAAGGGAAGCACGGTCCCCTCCAAAAAGCCGGGGCTGCAAACCCCTTTTCGTAAGTTGTTGTTGATTAGATCCCGAGTGATTACCCACATAACCAGACCCCCTTTTTCCTGAGGGGAAACCGCAAAGTGCGGTCCCCTCCACCATCATTACCCACCACCATCCCGATTATTTCACCGGGATGAAAATAAATTTCACCATGACAAAAAAGCCCCGAGGTGCTTAGCCTCGGGGCGGTTGGGGCGCAACCCCAGTAATTATTTCACCGGGATGCTTTCGAACTCCCGGGTTGCAACGAGGTGCGTGTAGGCGTAGTCTGCCGCTATTTCAGCCCGTTCCTTGGCCTCGTATGCCCGGACCGTGTGGACCCCGCCTAACCAAATTGCGGCACGGCGCAGGATCTCAAGGTGCGCTTCGTACCGGGCAAGGGCAGCGGTGGCCGTATCCGATCCCTTGGGTGCGCCCGCAAAGGCCGCTTGTTTGGATCGGTAGTACGCTTGGCGGGCACGGGTGTTTGTGGTGGTCACTTTCATCTCAGATCCCTCTCGCCCCCGCAGGGGGCTCCCTTGAACTGAGGGGCGGGACGAACCGTCCCGCAACCCTCTGACTTTATTTCCCACTACCCGTGGGATTATTTCATCAATCCGAAAATAAAAAGCCCCGAGGAAAAAGTTCCCTCGGGGCGGGTTGATCTAGTACAAGTCCCCGTAGGGCACCCGGACCAGATCCAGCTGGCCGACATGGCCCCACTTGGAGGACAGGTAGACCCTTCGGGGTTCGTTGGGATACCGCCCGTTGCAGTCCCAACCGGGGTTGGCTGCAAGTGCATCCTCGGGGTCCCTGTACAGGGTGACCGCTGGGGCGGCGGTCTCATCCAGCAGGGTCAGCCGCCAGCCCCAAACATTTCCGTAATCCCGACCGTCTTGTTGCATGATCTTGCTCCTCAAAAAAAAGTCCCGAGGCGGTTTAGGCCTCGGGGCCGGGCGATTAGTAGACCTTTCCCGTGACCCTGTAAGCGGTCAACTCGGGGATCCGGTAGCCGAAGTGCCGCAACCCCCAACTCAGCCCCTTGACCCACCGTTGGACCTCTGCAAGGTCGTCGGGAAGCTTGGGGGACTCGAGGGTCCCCTCGGTCACCACCCCGTCGAGGGTGGTGTAGGTGTAGGTCACCTCGTAACGCCAAACATCGGTCATGACCAGATCCCTCTTCTGCCGCCTGAGCGACCCCTTGAAACCGAGGGGCGGGGTGAACCACCCTGCAACCCTCCTCCTTTATTACCCACCACCATCCCGATTATTTCACCGGGATGAAAATAAATTCTTGGCTGCTTGGCTGCTTGGCCGCTTGGCTGCTTGGCTGCTTGGCTGCTTATCCAAAAGCCGGCGAGGCCCGATTCTCTCTACTTGCCTGAGGCCGTAGGCCGAAGCTCATTATTCAAAAGCCGGCGAGGCTCTTCGAGCCACGGCGAAGCGATGCAAAGCCGGCGAGGAAAAAAAAGAACAGGGGCAGGGACAGGTTTAGGGGGAAAAAGGGGGGGGTTGCCGGCTTTGGCCGGCTCAGGCTCAAGCAGGCCGAGGGGCCAAAGCCGGCGAGGCCCCAAAGGGGCCGGCCCGAAAGGGGCTAAGGCGGGCTTCGCCGGCTTTTGCTCCCCAGTCGGCCTCGGCGAGGCAGGCCAAAGCCGGCAAGGCGAAAAAGGCGGAAAAGGCAGTTGTGACCGTCCGCCATCCGCCATGACCATCGCCATCGCCATCCGCCATGACCATCCGCCATCGCCATCCGCCATCGCCATTGACCATTGCCATCGCCATTGACCATTGACCATTGCCATAGGCCATTGCCATAGGCCATTGCCATAGGCCATTGCCATAGGCCATTGCCATAGGCCATTGCCATAGGCCCAAAAAAGCCCCCTAGGCTTTCACCTAGGGGGCAGGGGGGGTTACCCTACGGGACGGGTCAACTTCCGCCTTATTCTGACCACGGGGGCGACCCCCCAGCGTTCTGCCGCCCTGAGGCCCTCGGCCCGGGCCTCGGACTCGCTGTGGTTGATCGTGTACCAGTTCCGTGAGTCGCAGCCAACACCTACGATCAGGTAGTAATGCAACCAAGGTTTTTCCGTTTTCATGATCCAGATCCCTCATGCCGCACTTGGCGGCTCCCTCGAACTGAGGGGGCACCGAAGTGGTCCCCCTCTGTAATCATTTCCCACTACCCACTCAAAGATTTCACCAATCCGAAAATAAAAAGCCCCGAGGGGTTAGCCTCGAGGCGGTTGGTTGGTTACTTCGTCAGGGGCTCCCATATTTCCCGACTTTTCACTTGGTAGCTGTGGTGGACCCATAAGGCGGCCTCACGCCCCTCGAGGTACTCCACCCAGCGGTGTCCGTCATGGACTTCCCGAGTGAGGAGTGCAAGGGAGTATTTGGACTTTGCGAGGGCCGTCAAGGCCTCTTTGGTCCTCAAGGTGGCCTTCGTTGCCGCTAGGCGGGAACAGCCCTCTTGGGCCCCACCCTCACGCAGGTCTTGGAGATCCCTCCAAACCCGAGCTTCGATTTCCTGACAACCCCGAACTTCAACTTCTAGCTGTTCCATGATCCAGATCCCTCATGCCGCCTGAGCGGCCCCTCTCGAACCGAGGGGGCCAGCGAAGTGCTGCCCCCTCTGTAACTGTTTCCCACTACCGCCCTGATTATTTCACGGGGACCAAGTCATGCCCGTTGGGGGTCCACTTCCAGTATTGTCCCTTCCCCGCCGCCACCGCTGCCGCTTCGTCCACCGCCGACACTTGGTTGCTCAAGGCATCCCTGCGGCGGAGGGCCGCAAAAAAAGCCCTGTCCGCAAAAAGGTAAGCGTGTCCGGCATTGGCGTAGGCGGCTTCCTTTGGGAGGCAGGCTTCGCTAACCTGCTCAAGGTTAGCACGGGCCAGTCCCAGCAAAAACTCCGCCTGTTTCGCTTCGTAAATCGCTCCGTCCAATTCCACTTCTAGATCGGTCATCTTAAACTCCCTTTTTCTCGAGGGGGCAGCAAAGTGCCGCCCCCTCTGAACCTATTTCCCACTACCCGTGGGATTATTTCATCAATCCGAAAATAAAAAGCCCCGAGGAAAAAAACCTCGGGGCCGGGGGGCCTAGTCGTCCCGACTGGTCAGCTTCTTACCGCAGACCTCGCAGGTGTAGTCACACTCTGCGTACTCGGGGTGATCCACATCCCCAGACCACCCTTCTGTGCCAACGGGGTCACCGTTGTACGGTCTCAAATCGAGGCCGTGAGGATTTCGCTCTAATGTGCCCGCACACCACTTGCAAAGGTCGTGTGTGCTGGAACCGTTCCCGCTCCTATTGCACCATTCATCCACATTGGAACCGCTGTTTGCTACCCGAGGCATAACCAAACTCCCTTTTTCCCGAGAGGGCCAGCGAAGTGCTGCCCCTCTGACTCTATTTCCCACTACCCGTGGGATTATTTCATCAATCCGAAAATAAAAAGCCCCGAGGAAAAAAAACCTCGGGGCGGGGGGGCTAATCGACCCACCCCTCGAGCCTTTGCCAGCGGGTGAGCTGAGGCTGTTCATGCCCGATTTCGGCACAATAGGCCCGCCCGAGTTTTGTAAAGTCGATAAAGGCCGCACCGGAGTCTTCGTCCACCCAAGTGATAATCAAACCCGCCCGTTTGAGGTGGGTCAGAAGCCCCCGGTCCTGCTTGTTACCCAACAGGGTGACATTGCCGCCGACCATTGGGCTGCCGCCCCAGTTTCCAGAGTCTTCTACATACAGCACAAACAAAGCCTTGGCGTTCGGACTAATCATCTTAAACTCCCTTTTTCCTGAGGGGCACCGAAGTGGCACCCCTCTGACTCTATTTCCCACTACCCATGAAAAGATTTCACGGATCCCAAAATAATTCTGGGACCCGTGAAAATCGGACAATCCTACCGACTCTCGGACGCAAAGGTCACATCGTTATTTTCGGAAACCAGAACCTTGCGGATCCGATCCCGCCCTTGCACGGAGGAGGCCCTTGCTGCCCCCCGTGTGGCGAAGATCCTCGCATAATTTAACGCCGGGACATATTCGGCATGGTAGCCTTTCCCGTGGCACCCAGCCCGCTGGAAGCCCCCGCCGGGGGCCTGTGCCACAAAGCCAAAGTTCCCGTTCGCATCAAGCCATTTTTCATCGTTCATCTCAAGATCCCTCATGCCGCCTGAGCGGCCCCTCTCGAACCGAGGGGGCCAGCGAAGTGCTGCCCCCTCTGTAACTGTTTCCCACTACCGCCCTGATTATTTCAGGTTATCTGAAATATTCTTGGCGGCATGGGCGAGGGCCTCGCTCCGAGTGCGGAACCCTTGGATCTCTCCCTCTTGGTATCGGTCGGCAACCGATACCCCGAGGATGAAGGCCTCGGCCTCCAGCTCGGTGGAGAAGCCGAACTCCGAAACAAAGTCGGCCTCAGTACCCGCCACGGCGTCCTCGCACGAGAGGATTTGGGTGTCGCAAAGATAAACATCGTAGTGATTCATTTCAAACTCCCTTTTTCTCGAGGGGCCAGCGAAGTGCTGCCCCCTCTGACTCTATTTCCCTGCACCCGCAGGATTATTTCACGGGGCCCCCGTTTTCTTTTATCATTGTCGTTTTTGCGTAGTCCGCACACTGTTTGTTGCCCGAATAATCTGCGTCCCCAATTTGGTTCCCCTCGGAGTCGATGACACGGGTCACAGATGACCGAGTGGAGCGGTCATACCACCGCTCCACTACACGCCCGTTTTTGCAGGGTATTTTCATACCAAGCTTACCAGAATCCGGCACCCGGGGGCGGCTCCCCAGAGGCCTGAATCGACCTCCCAATTGGCCGCTTCGAGGGCCCTTTCGGGGCTCTCCCCGTAGACCTCCCTGATCTCGGTGTGGTCCCAGACACCACATTCTGAAACTGTGTCCAGTTTCACGAGGTACTTTTTTCGTCCCATTTCAAACTCCCTTTTTCGTCACCACCCGAGGGGCCAGCAAAGTGCCGCCCCCTCTGAACCTATTTCCCACTACCCGCAGGATTATTTCACCGATGGCCAATGGCGATAGAACTTTCTTTGGCCAATGGCGATGGCGGGTACGGAGCCAAAAGTTTCTCCGTACTCCGATGCCACCTCCTCGCTGGTCATTTTGGAGTATTGGGTCCACCCCTCGCCTTTTAAAATTGCCTCAAGGTAGGTTGTGTCATTTATCTCAAGCCCTGACCGTATTATCTTGATGTCGTTTTCGACAAGCCGCTCGACCTGTTCATCTCTGGTTGCCATTTTTCGATCCCTCCCTTTTTCCCGAGGGGGCCAGCGAAGTGCCAGCCCCTCTCCTCTCATTACCCGCCACTCCGGTGATTATTTCACCCCCGAGAAAACTTTCCCAGTCCCAGCCGCCGGGCCTCCCGCTCCACGGATTTCTCGGCAACTTCCCCGGCCTTGTGCGAGGCGAGGGCATACCCGACCCATGCACCCGCCAGCCTATACCGGAGTTGGTCCATCTCTGATGGGGGCAAGCACCGTGCTTCCCCGCTCCGCCAAACGAGGTGGGCCGCAACCCACATGGCCCCCAGTTCGTCTGTGTCATTCATTTGGCCGCTCCTCCTCTTTTTGCACATGGGGGATCCACTTCTCGGGCCTTTCCTCAAGTTCTGACCGTATGATCGGCCAGTCCCTCGGGGCCGTCAGCCCCAGCTTCACCTGCCTCCCGGTGATCCCGAGTATGGTAAACTCGATGGCCTCCCCCGAGGGGGCATAGACCAAAACACTCTCATCAATAGATCTTGAAATCACTAGCATCTTCGTCTCCTTTTTCTTCTCTTGCCTTTGCCGCCCGCTCGGCCTGAGCCCGCCGGATGGCAACCTTTGCCGCCACCTGCCAGATGGCCAAGACCCGTAAAACCGTGGCCTGATTCAACAAAAGTTCCGCATCACTTTCCACTTTTCACCTCCTCTACCGAGGCTAGGTATCTCTCCCAAGCCTCATCTGTTATTCTTTCCAAGTTTGCCACCCATGAGTCCTCAACCTCGGCGTTCCGAATACGCTCCAACATTACCCGGTACTCCCGGATCTTTTCTTTGAGGATTTGGCATTGCTGGAACGCCCCCCGCTTGCTCTCTTTCACTTTCTCCACGGTATCGCAGAGTTTAAGCCATCGGACTTTGAGTTCCTGAGGAGTTCGTTTTTCCTCGGTGGGCTTATCGGTCATTTGTCACCTCGCTATTGGGATACAGGGTGGCATCGAAACATTCGTAGCCGTCCCCATCGGGGGCAGAGTACCACTCCCCTTCGGCAACGCCCTCGTAGGGGGTTTCCTCATAGTGTCCCAGATGCTGAGCCACAATGAACACTTTTCCGCCCCGTTGGCGGAGCCACACATTTGTCGTTTTTTCCGCATTTTCGTATTGCATGGTCAGGTCCCTCCGTTTGTGGGGGGCCGCAAAGTGCCGCCCCCTCTGACTCTATTTCCCACCAGCCCCCAGATTATTTCACCGGGGCCAAGATTTCCGTGTAGCGGGAAGAATCTTGGAAAAAGGCTTGATGTTCCGCCACCGTGGTTGGGCGGCAGGTAATGCCACCCGCCCACCGGGGCGTGGGGGTGCGGAACATTTTTTGAAAATCGTCAGCGTCATCCTCGTCCAACGCCCAGCCCGATCCGTGCTTCGGCCCGCCCGTGTGGTTTCCGAAAAAACGCAGATAAAAGTCAAACTGGAAACTCACCAATCTTTTCTCTGCCGCATCGGTATAGAACCCGTGTGTTCCAGACTCCGCAACGAACGGTCGGAAGCCGTCCGCCAGCAGCTTTACCACAAGTTCCTGAATCGCCTGTTTCTTGTAATCCATCTTAGATCCCTCCCTGAATAAAAAGCCCCGAGGCAAATTGTAAATAGATGCCCCTGTTCGTCCTTAGTCGGTCCTTGGCTTCGGCCTTAGCCGCAGCCAAGGATTTGCACTTGAATTGATAACCGTTGATAATTAAAGTGACTCCAATAGTGTCGTCAGCTTCTAAAATCGTCGTGGATATACCATTGGGATCCTTGCAGAAATAAGCTGCATGATTAACCCCATTGGTCCTGCCTCGCTCTACTCGCCATTTAGACATCTTGAGACTCCTTTGTGGAGGCCACCGAAGTGGTGCCCCTCCCTCTATTACCCCGCACCCTCGGGATTATTTCCACGAAGCCGTGGTGTATCCGACCACCCCGTCGTGGTCCTCGAACGCCAAGCGAAGATCTTCGTCTTCCCCCTCGTTTGCCGTGATGAATGCAATCCCCGGCAGACCGGGGAATCCATCTGTGGCGTGATCCCACGACCCGTGGAGGGTGGAAACCGCATCTGCCACTTTCGACGCATTTCGACCCGCTGCAATCTCTACTTTGTACCGCATTTCAACTCCCTTTTTCGTTCCCTTGAGGGGCCACCGAAGTGGTGCCCCTCCCATCATTACCCTCGACCTATCTGATCATTTCATCCGGCGGTTGTGTGCCCGATCAAATGCTCCTTTGGCGGCATCCCGAATCCCGAGGCGGACCAGCCCCCAGATCTGAGCATCGCCGACAATCCACCCCTTGTGGGCATTTTGCCGTTCGATTTCTGCTCCTGATGCAGGTCTCGAAATTGAGGTGGGACCAAGCGGGAAAAACCTCGGTTCATAAATGGACTCGAATTCGCCGGGGCGGATTTCAATAAAGACTTGGTAGTCGATCACCGCCACCGGGGTTAACCCTCGAACCCTCAACATTTGGCCCAGTCCCCGGTTGGTTATCGGCACCGTTGTGGCATCGATGGATGCTGTGTAGACCCTTCCGTTTTCGCTAAAGTCGTAGTCGATCCTGAACTTTTTCATCACCAGATCCCTCCCATTCCCTGAGGGAGCAGCGAAGTGCTGCTCCTCTCCCATCATTACCCACCACTATCCCGATTATTTCATCGGTCATCTTCCTCGTCGTCTCTCGCCCGCTCTCGGGTCCATTCCGCCGCCCATTGATCGACTTCGGCGACATACTGATCGTCGGCGACCCGGGCTTCCGACTCTAGCTCTCGGATGCAGTCTGCAACCGCACCCTCCAAATCTTTCCACCTGATCATTTCTCGATCCCTCCCATTCCCTGAGGGAGCAGCAAAGTGCTGCTCCTCTCCCCCTCTTACTCTCGACCCATCCGATTATTTCACCGTTCCAAAGTTATCCCCCCGTAGCCCATCAGGATAAGCTCTTCTGCCCCGTAGACCTTTTTCTCCCCGCAGCTGTCGCAGGGGCGTTTTTTGGCATCAGGCTCCACGCCCTCGGCCTCGGCCCCGCACCCTAAGCAAAAACCTAGGTTGTCGTCCGCCGCCGCCGCCGCCAAAATTTCTGCCTTGCTGACTTTGCATTTCATGACCAGATCCCTCCCGTTTCCAAAAAATACCCCGGGGCAAAATACCCCGGGGCAAGTTCAGTCACACCGTCACGGTTCCCGCTTTTTTGAAACACTCCCTGACATCCGGCTCCCAAACCGTGTAGTTGACTATCACGGAGCCAAAGCAACGGGTGTCTTTAAGCCACTTTTTCGCCTCCCGGGTGATGTCCCGCTTGGAGCAGGTTGGTCCCCAGACTTCCGTATTTTCAAGGTTCCCGTCCCCGATGAACAGCGTGATTAAGTATCTCGACATTTCCAGATCCCTCCCGTTATGGGGGCCACCGAAGTGGTGGCCCCTGACTCTATTTCCCACAACTCCCGAAAAGATTTCACCAATCCCAAAATTCTTTTCGCCCCCTAATTATGGTCACACCCACTTCCCCCTGTCAAATAAATTCTCAGAATTATTTTCAAACTTTTTATCTCCCCCTTCCCCCTCTGCTTTCCCCGCCTCCCCCGCTTCCTTGAGGGCGTAGCCCGAAACCCGGCAAGGCCTTGATTTGGAGGTAAGGGTGCCTTTTCCCCCTGCTAGCCGGGGGCCTAAAGCCGGCGAGAGCCGCTAGGGGGGCAGAAGTGGGCCAAGGGGGCGACTAAGGCCCTCGGGCCGGCCCAAACCCGGCGTGAGCCGGAACGCAGGCCCACAGGGCCAAATCCGGGCCGGCCTGAGGCCGCGAGCAAAAGCCGGCGGGACGCCGCGAGCCCGCGAGCCCGCGAGGGGGACGCCGCCTCGCCGGCTTTTGCCCAGCCGGCGCGAGCAGCTTAAAGCCGGCGGGAGCCGGAGCGAAGGCGCGGGCCAGCGCCTCGCCGGCTTTTGGCGGACGCGGGCGCTGGCGCGTTTTTCCCCTCGCCGGCTTTTAGCCGAGCAGGCGTCGCGGCGGAAAGCGCCTCGCCGGCTTTTGGTTTGCCGGCCCACGAGGCCAGCTGCCTATGCAAAATAACATGGGCCATTTGCCATGGGCCATGGCCATAGACTAATTTCACCATGACCATTTCACCATGACCATGACCATAGCCATTTACCATGACCATGACCATAGCCATTTGCCATAGCCATGACCATAGCCATGACCATGACCATAGCCATGACCATAGCCATAGCCATGACCATAACCATAGCCA